>ERZ1023497.227-NODE-227-length-20940-cov-117.699354_pt1 | contig 20940 bp, 18 predicted proteins | sample MGYA00380543_ERZ1023497 | MGnify/ENA primary metagenome ERZ1023497 (study PRJEB33173, sample SAMEA4830384) | metagenome | study: EMG produced TPA metagenomics assembly of the PRJEB25223 data set... | reverse complement strand
ACACTTTTTACGAATATAGTAAGCGATAGCGCGCTAGATTATATAAAAAATAAACGGCAAAAACATAATAATGTCCTAGCCGCTTATTATTTCAAATACAATTATTGTTCGCTATCTTGATTTACATCATCTTGAGCGTCTACGAAAGTTGAGATAGCATGTTTGTAAATTAGATGTTCTTTCCCAAGAATATCTAATAATACAACTTTGTCGTAAAAGTCGACAATTTTCCCTTTCATTTGAAATCCATTTAGTAAGAATACTGTAAGTTCAGTTCCTTCTGACTTGAATTTCTTAAGTAAAACTTCTTGAATATTTTCTTTCTCTGCCATATGACTTTCCCCTTCACTTGGATAATTGGATTACGTTGTCTGCGATTTCTGTTAAAGACTGTTTATCCCGTTGAAACCAAGTCACATTCATTTTATTTTTAAACCAAGTCATTTGACGTTTGGCATATCTTCTTGAATTTTGCTTGATTTGTTCTGTAGAGGTTTCTATGTCTATTTCTCCTTTTACTACTGGTACCAATTCTTTATATCCAATTGCTTGCATACTTTGAGAATTTTGATATCCTTTCTCAACAAGATTAGACACTTCTCTTAATAATCCTCGCTGCAACATCATGTCAACGCGCATATTAATTCTTTGATATAATGTTTCGCGCGACATTTCTATCCCAATTAATATTGCACTATATTTCCCAGTAAATGTCTGGCTTTTCTTTCTTTCACTTAAAGTTTTTTTCGTATTTAAGTAATATTCAATTGCTCGTTCTACTCTTTTACGATTGTTCGGATGCACTGATGACGCGGTTTCTGGGTCAATCTCATATAAATAATTGTGCAATTCAATATTTGAGCATTTAGATAATTTATTTAATTTATTTTTTGTAATTTCCATTTTTTCAGAACTGATTTTCTCTTCTTCAAGGTTATAATCATATAAAACCGACTGTACATATAAACCTGTACCACCGACAAGTATTGGCAATTTTCCTCTATCATGAATATCTTTAACAATTCTTTCGAAGTCTTGTTTAAATCGATATACTGAATAAGGTTCATCTGGTTCATATACATCTATTAAATGATGCACAACGCTCTCTTTTTCTTCTTCAGTTACTTTAGCTGTACCAATATCTAAACCTTTATAAATTTGAAAGGCATCACCATTAATAACTTCACCGTTTAAAGCTTTGGCTAATTTAATACTTAATTCTGTTTTACCTACTGCAGTAGGGCCTACTATTGCAATTAATGGTTTTTCATTCATTTGATATTTCCTCTTTTTCTAATTGTTTAATTTGTACCATCAACCAATTATATAAATGTTCATACACTGCATAACGGTTCGTCTCAAATAATACTTCATGACGTTTATTCTTATATAATTGTACAGTGACATGTTTAACGCCTGAACGTTTATAAATAGAAGCTAACTGTTTAATACCATTACCAAATCCACCAAAGTGATCTTCTTTACCTGATACCAGTAAAATCGGCATATTTAAATTTTGTTGTTTAATATAACTGATTTTCTTAGTTTGAACAGCTGCCTTTATTGTTTCAAGTAGTACTCTATGTGAAATTGGAAATCCTGAATACTTATCTTTTTCATATTGCTCACGATTTTCATCACTTTGACTTAACCATTTATGATCTTTATTTAAATCTTTATGTTGTCTATTCATTGTCTTAAAAGCAATATTATTAATAAACTTTGATTTTGTGCGACTTCCTAAAAATAAATTCACAAACTTTAATGCATATAAATTTAAATTACCTTGAATTTTAGGATAAACAACCGTCCCAGATAGTATCAAAGCATCTACATCATTAGGATAGTCATGAACATATTGCCTCGCTACTAGCGAACCCATAGAATGTCCGAGTAATATAAATGGCAATTCTGGATTCAGTTCGTTTTTAAACGTATCCCTTACTTCTTTAACGTCGTCGACTAAATCTTGTAATGCATTAAAATGACCTCTTGAAGAAGCTTCTATGTTCATACCATGACCTCTGTGGTTATGACGTAAAACATGATAACCTCTTTTACATAAATATTCTGCTACTGCATCATATCTATCTTTATGTTCAGCCACACCATGCAGTATATGTATAATTCCAAACGGTTTTTCATCTGTTTTATCGATTGTAACTTCTAAAGTTTGTTCTGTAGATAATGTAATTCTATGATTAAATCGTCTCAAAGACATGCGCCTCCCTTATAAGACATTATAGCAAAATCTATAGCGCTTAAAAATATATTCACAAATCAATCATACAATATATAAAAAACCTACCGACAAAAAATTGTCAGTAGGTATAAATAAATGATTTATAAATTATTTAACAATAGCTGGTTGATCATTTGGATTAACCGCTTCTTTAATAGCTTGTTCTAATTCATCTTTATAAACACGTTTAGTATCATTATCATAATTTAATACTTGAGCCATTACTTCAACAATTGCATCTTTATGATCTAATACATATTGAATATCAAAGTATAAACGTCCAGAACGACGTACTAAGAAGTCAGTTGGTTTATGAACCATTTCTTTTTGAATGCTGTATATAACTTCAGCATATACTTCGATTGGAAGATTAACGTCTGCAATTTGTGTAGCATGTGCAATAGCAAATACTTCATCTACGTTAGATCCGTATTTTCTAGCTAAATAACGTGCTGCATCTTCTGATAAGTTGTAGTTTTTAGCTTCTTTAACTTTGCTTTCAACGAATGATTCATAATTTTTACTACCACCAACGTTACCGCCAGAAATGTAAGTTTCTTTTGTACGACAAGGTTTGAATGATAATTTATATTCTTCTTTAAGGCGTTTACTTAATAAATCAACAATATCTTGAGCCATATGACGGTAACCTGTTAATTTACCACCAGCGATTGTAAGTAAGCCTGAATCGCCTTCCCAAATTTCATCTTTACGAGAAATTTCTGATGGATCTTTACCTTTTTCAAAGATTAATGGTCTAACACCAGCCCATGTTGATTCGATATCTTTATCTTCAACTTTAACAGTTGGGAACATATAGTGAATAGCATCTAATAAATATTGACGATCTTCTTCTGTAACTTTTGGAGAAGATTTATCATTATCATAAATTGTATCAGTAGTACCAACATATGCTTTTCCATCTCTAGGAATCGCGAAGATCATTCTACCATCGTTTTCTGTATCAAAGTATACAGCTTGACCTAATGGGAATACGCTTTGGTCAATAACAATATGAACACCTTTAGTTAATCTAAGTTGTTTATTGTTTGTTGAATAGTCTTTACCACGTACTTCATCAACCCATGGACCTGCCGCGTTGATAACTCTTTTACCTTTAATTTCGAAAATTTCATTTTGTAATAAATCAGTTACTTCTATACCTGATACTTTTTTCTTTTTGTTGTATAAGAATTTATTTGATTTAGCATAGTTAATGATATCTGCACCAAATTCACGTGCGCGTTTCATAACTTCAATTGTTAAGCGAGCATCATCTGTACGGTACTCAACATAGTAACCACCAGCTTTTAAACCTTCTTGTTTTACAAGTGGTTCTTTCTTAATTGTTTCTTCTCTGTTTAACATTGTACGACGTTCAGCTTTCTTAACACCTGCTAAGAAATCATAAACTTTCAAACCGATTGATGTTGTAAATGGACCCATGCTACCGCCTTTGTGTAAAGGTAATAACATCCATTCCGGTGTTGTTACGTGAGGACCATTTTCATAAACGATTGCTCTTTCTTTACCAGTTTCAGCAACTACGCCAACTTGGAATTGTTTTAAGTAACGTAAACCACCATGAACTAATTTCGTACTTCTAGAACTTGTACCTTGTGCAAAGTCTTGCATTTCAACTAATGCTACTTTCATACCACGTTGCGCTGCATCTAAAGCGATACCTGCACCAGTGATTCCTCCACCGATAACAACTACGTCATATTCAGTATTTTTAAGTTGATCTTTAACTTGATTACGATTTAATGCTGATAATTGTTGCATAACCATTTCCTCCTATAAAATGTAAAAAAATGAGAGACCTATCCCTACAAAAATTGTACGAACAAAGCCTCTCATGTCTCTACGAAATATTAACTTACCTTAATGATAACACAACTTAATCTAATTTAAAAGCTTGAGTGGCTTTTACTGCAGTTTTCCAACCTTTATAAAGTTTTTCACGCTCTTCTTCTTCAAGTTCAGGTTTGAATTCTGTTTCTAATTTCCAACGTTGTTTTATCTCATCTTTAGATTTCCAGAAACCTACTGCTAATCCAGCTAAGTATGCTGCACCTAATGCAGTTGTTTCATTTACTTCTGGTCTTTCTACTGGCGTATTTACAATATCAGCTTGGAATTGCATTAAGAAATTATTCTTAACAGCGCCGCCATCAACTCTTAATGTTTCAACATTAATACCAGAATCTTTTTCCATTGCTTCTAACACATCTCTAGTTTGGTAACATAATGATTCTAAAGTTGCTCTAATGAAATGTTCTTTTTCAGTACCACGTGTTAATCCGAAGATTGCACCTCTAGCATCTGCATCCCAATAAGGTGTACCTAAACCAACAAATGCTGGTACAACATATACACCTTCTGTAGATTTAACACGATTAGCATAATCTTCTGAAGCTGGTGCTGATTTGATCATTCTTAAACCATCTCTTAACCATTGAATAGCAGATCCTGATACGAAAATACTACCTTCAAGTGCGTAGTTTACTTTTCCATCTAAACCATAGGCTAATGTTGTTAATAAACCACTTTCTGATTTCACAGCTTTTTCACCAGTGTTCATTAACATAAATCCACCAGTACCATATGTGTTCTTAACTTCCCCACTTTCGAAGCAAGCTTGTCCAAATAATGCAGCTTGTTGGTCACCTGCTACACCAGCGATTGCTATTTTCTCACCGAAGAAGTGATGCTCTTGAGTATAACCATATACTTCACTAGAAGGTTTAACTTCTGGCAACATAGAAGCCGGTACATCAAGATATTCTAATAATTCTTCGTCCCATTTTAAGTCATAAATGTTATACATTAATGTTCTACTTGCGTTTGAGTAATCTGTAACATGAACGTCACCTGTAAATTTCCAGATTAACCATGTATCAATTGTTCCGAATAATAAATCGCCGTTTTCAGCTTTTTCTCTAGCACCTTCAACATTATCAAGAATCCATTTAACTTTTGTGCCTGAGAAATATGGATCTAATAATAGACCAGTTTTTTCTTTAAAAATTGGTTCTAAATCTTTAGATTTTAATTCTGTACAAATGTCTTGAGTTTGTCGAGATTGCCATACAATTGCATGATAAACTGGACGACCAGTATTTTTATCCCATACAACTGCAGTTTCCCTTTGGTTTGTAATACCAATACCTTCGATTTGCTTTGGACTAATGTTATTTTCATTAAGTACACTTGAAATAACTGCTAATACTGATGTCCAAATTTCATTAGCATCATGCTCAACCCAACCGCCTTTAGGGAAGTATTGTTTAAATTCTCTTTGACTCACAAATTTGATAGTACCTTCTTTATCAAAAAGTATTGCTCTTGAACTTGTTGTACCCTGGTCAATTGATAAAATGTATTTTTCCATATTAAACACTCCTATTAATTTGTATATTACAGAATTTCTGAAACTTCGTCTTTAAGTATTGATTTATTTAAGAAAATACCAGACAATACGACAATCACAGTAAAGATGATTGAGAAAATAACGAATCCGTTTACAACCCCGTTAAAGAAAATGTTAAATAATGCAGCACCTAACATACCGCCTGAAATAGGCCCTAATAGTGGTACAATCGCATATTTCCAATTTGAACTTCCTTTACCCGGAATTGGTAATAACATATGCATGATACGTGGCCCGATATCACGAGCTGGGTTAATGGCATAACCTGTCGCACCACCTAAACTTAAACCAATTGCTACAATTAATAAACCAACAATTAATGGGTTTAAGCCATCAGTAAATTTATTTGTTCCTATAAATAATAATCCCATAACTAAGATCATAGTTCCAATAATCTCACTCATAAAGTTTGCTACATAGTTTGGATAAGATGGACCAGTAGAAAATACACCTAATTTAGCACCTTGATCTTCAGTTTTTTTCCAATGTGGTAAATAAGTAGCCCATACTAAAGCAGCACCAATCATAGCACCAAGCATTTGTGCCACAATAAATGGAACAACTTTAGACCATGGGAATGATCCATCAATTGCAAAACCTAGTGTAACAGCTGGGTTTAAATGCGCCCCGGATACATTTCCAACTGCATAAACGCCAAGCATAACAGCTAGTCCCCAACCTAATGATATAACAATCCAATCTGCACCTTTACCAAGTGTACCTTTTAGATTGACGTTAGCACACACACCACCACCAAACAATATTAAGATCGCTGTACCGATTAATTCTCCTAAAAATTCACTCATATTAAACACCCTCCTAAATAAAATATGCTAATACATAAAAAGCCCCCTACGTTGAACTACACATAATATTTATATAGTAATTTATACAAATTTAACGCATAGTTTCTTTTCGTAGAGGGTCTCATTTACTCATCTCATATATTAACTTAATTAGAAGTATAATACTTTATGAAAACGTTGTCAAATAGATTTACCAAATTGCAATATCACTAGACGTAACATATTGTGCACCGCTTTCAATTGCTAAATCAATTTCTTCTTTAGTATTAATTAAACCGCCCGCAATAATTCGCTTACCTGTTTTATCACTGATTTCTTTGATTACTTTAGTAGCAACACCTGGCAGAACCTCTACTAGATCAGGGTCTGATTGTTTAATAAGTTCAATACTTCTACTTAACGCGGTGCTATCAAGAATAAATACACGTAATATGGTTAACGTATTTAATTTTTTTGCACGCTTAATAATTTTTGATTTCGTTGATATGATGCCATGTGGTTTATATTGTTGTATAACATATTCAACAGCTGCTTCATCATTTGATAAACCTTTTATTAAATCAATATGAAGCATCACTTCTTTTTGATGCTTTTTCATTTGCTCTAAAATGCCTTGCAAGTGACCGATATGTGTATCTAATAAAACGCATCGTTCATAATCCATCTTAAAGAATTTTTCCATATCTTTCATAGAGCGAATAGCCGGTAATATATGCTTATTCATTTTATCCTCCTACATAACGCGTTTAAATAATTTTTCTAGTTCATACGTCGTTAATTCAATAATAATTGGTCTTCCATGCGGACAAGTAAATGGGTCAGTTGTTTCTCTTAATTCATCTATTAAATGACTCATTTCATGATTTCTTAAATAATGATTAGCTTTAATAGATTTCTTACAACTCATCATAATTGCTGCATCTTCTCTTAATTTTTTAATATCAACTTTTTCATGATTTAACACGTAATCGATCATATCTTTTATGATTTCTTCTGCATCAACATTTGGCAACCAAACTGGGTATTCGCTCACCATATAATCATGATGACCAATTGGTTCTAAAAATACGCCCGCTTCAGCAAGTGATTGTAAATACTTTTCAATAATCATGTGCTCGTCTTTAGAGAAATTAAATGTTAGTGGCAACAATAAACTTTGTGTTTCGTTTGTGACTTCACCGATTTTTTCTTTGAAAAATTCATATTTAATTCGTTCTTGCGCTGCATGTTGATCAATCATAAACATGCCTGTATCATTTTGTGCCACAATATATGTTCCGTGAACTTGACCTACAACTTCCATATACGGTACACGTGGCCCTTCAGATACTTCCTCTTCTTCAATTGGCGCTTGATATGGTTTATCAACATATTCTTCTGTATCTTGAACTTCATATGTTTCTTCATTATTTTCAATATGCTCGGGTTCATCATGTTGAATATCTATATCTCTATTAGCTTCTTGATTGATAGTATCTTCTTGTATAACCGAATGATGTTCTGTCTTATCTTTAAATTGCCAAGAAGGTGAAGGTTCTCTGTTTATAGAGTTGCTTGCTTTTTCAATTTCTTCATCACTTTCACTTTTATGAGAAACTTGCTGCTGTTGAGTTATATTTTGATTTCTTTTAGCTTCAAAATCTATTTTTTGTTGTTCAAAAATTTCTTTTTGTGATTTTTTTGGCTTTTGTTTTTCTAAAGATGTGTCTGGAATTAATGACATATCTCTAAATGCTTCTTTAATTTTTTGATTAATCAAATCATAAAGTAGTTGTTCTTTAGAAAGCCTTACTTCTAGTTTAGTCGGATGTACGTTAACATCTACTAAAATCGGATCCATTTCAATATTTAAATAAACGATTGGATATCTACCGATTGGTAATAGTGTATGATAACCTTCTATAATCGCTTTGTTAAGCACAAAATTCTTAATATATCGCCCGTTAATAAATATAGAAATATAATGTCGATTGCTTCTCGTGTGCTCAGGTTTACAAATAAATCCGTTTACGACGTAATCATCTGTTTCGCCATTTATTGGTACAAGATCTTTTGCAATTTTCATACCATAAATTTCAGCCATTACTTCATTTGTTCTACCTGAGCCATTCGTTGAAATAACTGTTTTATCATCTGATACTAGATTAATTGCGATATTCGGATGACTCATTGCCATTCTATTGACTATATCCGTAATTTTGCCAAGTTCAGTATACAAACTTTTAACATATTTTAATCTTGCTGGCGTATTATAGAATAAATCTTCAACAAGAATATCTGTACCTTTTTTAGCTTTAGCAGGTTGTTTTTTCGTGATTTCACCATTTTCAACGCGTACTTCATGTCCAAGCATACCGTCCGTACAAGTCTTCATCGTCACTCTACTCACAGATGAAATACTCGCTAAAGCTTCACCTCTAAAACCAAGTGTACGAATATGAAACAAATCATAATCGTTATTGATTTTACTTGTCGCATGTCTACCAAATGCTTTGGCTATATCTTCTTCTTCAATGCCTGTTCCATTATCTACGACTCTAATAGATTGAATACCTGATTCTTTAATCGTAATATCAATTTGAGTAGCTTGAGCATCAATTGCATTTTCCAACAATTCTTTCACAACAGAAGCTGGTCTTTCTACCACTTCACCTGCAGCTATTTTGTTGGCTAAAGATAATTCGAGCTCTTTAATTTTTCCCAATGCACTCACACTTTCTATTTAAGTTGTTTTTGTAATTCATGCAGTTTTGATAAAGCTTCAATAGGTGTTATGTTCATTAAATCAATTGATTTCAGTTTCTTTTCAATTTCAGATTGCCCTTGTTCTTCGAATAATTGGAATGACGGTTGCTCATATTTATCTACTTCTTTCTCTACTTTTGTATGAGATTCAAGTTCTTGCAAAATAGTATGTGCTCTTTCAATAATTTCATCAGGTAAATCCGTTAATTTCGCTACATGAATACCGTAACTTTGATCAACTGCGCCTTCTTTTACTTTATGCAAGAAAATCAATTCTCCTTGATATTCTTGTGCAGCTACGTGAATATTTTTAAGTCCAGATAACGTTTCATCTAAATGTGTTAACTCATGATAGTGTGTAGAGAATAATGTTTTTGCTTTTGTATGATGATGTACATATTCAATCATAGACTGTGCAAGGGCTAGACCGTCAAATGTAGATGTTCCTCGTCCAATTTCATCAAATATAATTAAGCTATCTTCAGTTGCTCCTACCATAGCTTTTTCAGCTTCTAACATTTCGACCATAAATGTACTTTTGCCTGATACTAAATCATCTGCTGCACCAATTCTCGTAAAGATTTGATCAAATATTGGCAATTGCGCATAATCTGCAGGCACGTATGCACCCATTTGAGCCATAATACTAATAATAGCTATTTGACGCATATACGTACTCTTACCAGACATATTTGGTCCTGTTATTAAATAGATAAAGCCTTCTTTATCTAAATAACAGTCATTTGGAACATAGTCATTATGATCCATTACGCGTTCAACAACCGGGTGTCTCGATGATTTAAGTGATAACGTTTTATCTTCACTAAAAATTGGACGAGTATAATGATATTTTTGCGCAATTTCAGCAAAGCTTTGTAAACAGTCTATTTCTGATAGTAATTTAGCTTGTGCTTGTAACTTTTCAGTATAAGCTTTCACTTCTTGTCTTAAATCAAGGAATAGTTGATATTCTAGTTCGATTGCTTTATCTTCTGCACCAAAAATGATAGATTCCTTTTCTTTTAATTCTTCAGTAATAAATCGTTCAGCATTTGATAATGTTTGCTTACGTTGATATCCTAAAGCATCTGTATCAATATGATTTAAATTTGCTTTTGTAATTTCAATATAGTACCCAAAAACTTTGTTAAAGCTTACTTTTAATGATTTTACACCCGTTCGTTCACGTTCTTTTAATTGTAATTCTGCTATCCATTGCTTACCGTTTGTTGAAGCTTCTTTAAATTGATCTAGTGTTTCATTAAAGCCTTTTTTAAATATCCCACCCTCTTTAACAGAAATCGGTGGATCTTCTACTAAACTTTCATCTAATAATCGTTCTAAATCATTTAATGGTTCAAGATCTTTAAATCGGTCTATAGACTTTGAGTCTAATCTTTCAATAATTTCTTTAACATATGGAATTTGCTTTATTGAATAATTCAACTGTACTAAATCTTTAGCATTCACATTGCCGTAGCTAACTCTTCCGACTAATCTTTCAATATCATATACCATATTCAAATAACTTCTAAGTTCATCACGTTCAATAAAACCATTCACTAATTGTTCAACAGCATCTAATCTTTGCTCGATATCTCTTTGGTTGATAAGCGGTCGATCTATCCATTGCTTTAATCTTCTTGCGCCCATTGGTGTCTTCGTATCATCCATCAACCATAATAATGTACCTTTTTTAGATTTAAGTCTGATACTTTCTGTTAATTCAAGATTTCGTTTCGCGTAAAAGTCCATTTTCATATAATCTAAAGCTCTATATACGACAACTTCTTCTAAATGTGGCATATCGCGTTTACCGTTATCATGAATATAATTTAATAAATAATTTAATGATCTTTTTTGAGCGTGAGATGTGCCCGTGACAACTTCATAATCTCGTTCTTCATAGCTATCAATAACTGTGATTGTTTCAGTTATAAGCTGAATTTGTTTATATAAATTATCTGGTAACACTTTATTAACAATAATTTCATTAGGGTGAATCGTTGTAATTTCATTAATTAAAGTTGTTTCATCAACAAATGATGTTACTTTTAATTCCCCTGTTGTGACATCACAGTAACTTAAATGAAACTCTCCATCTTCTTTTATAAATCCTAATATATAATTATTCGATTTTTCGTCCATACCTTTTTGATCCATAACCGTACCTGGCGTTATGACTTGCACAACTTCTCTACGAACCATTCCTTTAGTTTGTGTCGGATCTTCCATTTGTTCACAAATCGCGACTTTATAACCTTTTGAAATAAGTTTTTCAATATATCCAGAAGCTGAATGATATGGTACCCCGCACATTGGTATTGGATCTTTCTTAGCATCTCTTCTTGTTAGTGTTATTTCTAATACTCTCGATGCTTCAATTGCATCATCGTAGAACATTTCATAAAAATCACCTAATCTGAAAAATAATAATGTATCTTGATATTGAGATTTTATCTTTAAATATTGAGCCATCATCGGCGTTGGTTTAGACATCTTTATTCACGTTCCTTTTTTTAACTTTCGATTTATCTATTTTATCAAAATTTCTACTATTAAACGAGTATGTTTATTTATTAAAAAAAGAGTGTAATAAAGCAATTTGTGCTTCACGCCCTTTAATTCATGATATAACTTTAAGTATCATTTTTTAATTTCTTTAATATACCTCTTTTTTCAAAAGCTTTTAATAATATATAACTTACAATAGCGCCTATTAGACTACTTAAGAAAAATGATAAAAATAATGGCCAAAATGCAATTTTTCCTAGTCCTAGTAACCAACCTATCGGAATACAAACTAAGCTACCTATCACACCTGTACCTATAACTTCTCCTAAAGATGCAATCGATAATTGTTTACGATATTTATAAAGTAAGCTTGCTAATAATACGCCTATCATACTGACTGGAAAAGCAAAAATCGTGCCTAAACCTAGTAAGTTTCTAATAAACGAAGATAACAAAGCTTGCGCTAAGCCATACCATGGTCCAAGAAATACGGCTGATATAACATTAATGAAAGTTGCATTGGCAATGCTTTTATTGGACCTATTGGTATCGTGATAAATGTACTAAAGACAACATTTATCGTTGTTAATATTGCGGTTAAAGTCATTAATTTAGTCTTCTTCATTATATTTCCTCCAAATAAAAAATCATTAGTCCACGTACTGGCAGACTAATGATTTTTAGCATATATAATCTTTAGTTGCACAATCTCTACGCCAGTATTACCTGGATCAAATCTACACGTATATTCTCAGCCTTTTTAGGCACCGTGTGTGCAATATGTTAAATCTTAATTTGAACAGCTACTTGTGTTTGGTGCATTTCTAACGGCTGCACCTGTTTCACCAGTAAGTTGATTACCACCTGTTGATTCAATAATTTCATTTGTAACTGTGTGGCTAATTGAATGAGATACCATTTGTAAAAGTTCATTTACTTCAACTTGTGCTTCTTTAAATTCACTTACAATTGGCATTTCATCTAATTCTTTTTCAATATTTTTAATTTTTTCTTCAACCATAGCTAAAGCTTTATCTTTACCATAGTTTTGGAAATTAACCGCTTGCTTTTGTAAAGATTTCAAACTCGCCATTTTTTCTCTGACTGTTTGATTCTCATGGATTTGCGCTTCTGCACGTTTAAAGAAATCTACTTCTTCTGTTTCTGACATCATTTTCCCTAGTTTACGTGCTTGTTCTAAAATATCATCTTTTGTATACATTTAATGTACCACCTTTTCTTTAGATACAACATCTATAAATTCACCATTTAATGAATATTGTTTTGCTTCAGTAATTTTTACTTTTACGATTTTGCCAATTACATCTTTTGGTGCTTTAAAATTAACTAATTTATTCTTTTCAGTATAGCCTGCTAATACCGCTTCATCTCTCTTACTTGAACCTTCACATAAAACAAATACTTCTTGTCCTTCATATGGTTTCAATGATTCTGCAGCATATTCACCAACTACTTTATTTAATCTTTGAAGTCTTTCTTTTTTCTCTTTATCAGGTACATTATCTTTCATCTTAGCTGCTGGCGTACCTTCTCTCGGAGAATATACATATGTGTATGCATGTTCGAAACCAACTTCATGATACAACTTTATTGTTTCTAAAAATTGTTCTTCTGTTTCATTAGGATAGCCAACAATGATATCCGTTGTCAATGCTACATCAGGAATTGCTGCTTTTATTTTATGAACTAATTCTAAATAGCTTTCACGTGTATATTTTCTACCCATAATTTTTAACACTTGGTTATTACCAGACTGTACTGGTAAATGTATATGAGGTACGATATTACCGCCATTAGCAATCACTTCAATTAAACGATCATCAAAGTCCCAAGGGTGACTTGTCGTAAAACGTACACGTGGTATATCGATTTTAGTGATGTCATTTAACAAGTCACCTAATCCATAATTTAAACCTTCAATATCTTTACCGTATGCATTTACATTTTGACCTAATAAACATATTTCTTGGTAGCCTTGTCTTGCTACGTCTCTTACTTCAGCAATAATTTCTTCAGGCATACGACTTCTCTCTTTACCACGAGTGAATGGTACAATACAATACGTACAGAATTTGTCACAACCGTACATAATATTTACCCATGCTTTAATTCTACCATTTCTTACTTTAGGTAAATTTTCGATGACGTCGCCTTCTTTAGACCATACTTCAACGACCATCGCTTTAGACATATATGCTTCTTCTAAAATTTCAGGCAATCTATGGATGTTGTGCGTACCGAAAATCATATCAACATTCTGGTATGATTTAAGAATCTTATTAACGACAGATTCTTCTTGTGACATACATCCACATACACCTATTAAACAATCTGGTCGCTCTTGTTTAAGATGCTTTAAATTCCCAATTTCACTGAAAACTTTATTTTCAGCATTTTCTCTTATCGCACACGTATTAAGTAATATCACATCAGCATCTTCTACTGAGTTCGTCGGTCCAAAACCTAACGCCTGTAAGATACCAGCCATTACTTCTGTATCATGTTCATTCATTTGGCAACCATATGTTCTAATATAGAATTTACGACCTTTCCCCATACCTCTATGTCGTTTGTCTATTTTAAAATCATCATGATATTCAACTTGTGATTTCCCTCTTTGTTTAGCGTCCTTTAAATTTGGAGGTTGATAAACATGTTCGAAGTACTTGCTATAATCCTTCTCTAAATTAGGTTCTGTCTTTGCATTGGCCCCATGTTTTCTTTGCTCTTCATTCAATTTCAAAACCCTTTCTGCCCATATATTTATACCTATATATTATATTAGAGTTCAACATAAAGTGCAAAAATGTTCCGACATTTTTGCACGTTCATTTCATGTATCAAATATTTAATTTTAAAGTTGATTAATCCAAAATCTTCTCGTATTTTCTTGTTCATCTGATTTATACGGTTCATCTTCTACACCATTATTATTTATAATGACTTTCGCACTTGCATCATTTGATTCATCACAAGTTACAAGAACAGAATGAACACCTTCATTATTTAAATTCTTAACTGCATAATTTAACAACTTTGTCGCATAGCCTTTACCACGTTCACTTTTTCTAACACCGTATCCGACATGTCCACCTTTTTTATATAAATAGTCGTTTAAAGCATATCTAATATTTACAGCACCAACAATTTTGTCATCATCAATAAGTACATACGTTTTTGCTTTTACAAAGTTTGCATCAACAGGGTTAATTGTTTCTTCTAACATGATTAACATCTTATCAAATCCACCGTGTTGACGAACATCTGTCGCCCATGGAACTACCGGTTCTTCGTTTTCATACCATTCATTCATATATTCCGTGAATAACGATTCAATATCTTTATCTATTTCTCTGAATTCCATAAACGCATCCCCTTTTAGTTTAATTCTTTTATTTGCTCATCATCATTTGTATTTAACATATGATAATAAATGCCTTGTTGTTCGATTAACGCTTCTTGTGAGCCAGATTCAATCAATTCACCGTGAGATAATACAAAGACTAAGTCTGCTTTTTTAACTGTATTTAAACGGTGGGCTATAATAACACTCGTTCTACCTTGCATTAATGTATCTAACGCTTCTTGAATTTTAATTTCAGTTACAGTGTCGATACTACTTGTTGCTTCATCCAATAAAAGTATTTTAGGATCTTGAAGTAAACATCTTGCGATAGAAATAAGTTGTTTTTCTCCTTGAGATAAAGATCCAGATTCACCTTTTAATACTGTATCATAACCATTTTCTAAAGCTTCTATAAAGTCATGTGCATTTGCTTTTTTGGCAGCTTCTACAACTTCTTCATATGTAGCATTTGGCGTTCCATACATAATATTGTCTTTAATCGTTCCATCAAATAAATAGGAGTCTTGTAACACGACACCTATAGAACTTCTTAAAGATTCACGCGTTATTTTATTAATTGGAATGCCATCAATAAGAATGCGTCCTTTGTTTACTTCATAATAATGCAGAATAAGTTGCACGATTGTCGTCTTACCTGCACCAGTTGCGCCGACTAATGCAACAGATTCACCATTATTAATTTTAAAGGATAAATCTTTTATAGTCGGTACTTTTTGGTTAGGATCATATTTGAATTCAACATGTTCGAATTCAATTTCTCCATTAATATTTTGATAATTTTGTGCCTCTTTATCATCTTTCTCACTTGGCTCATCCATAATATCAAAGACACGTTCAGCACCTGCTATTGCAGATAAAACTGTATTAAATTGGTTTGCTAAGTCAGATAATGGTCTTGTAAACTGTCTCGCATATTCAGCGAAAATCACGATTACCCCAACTGTAACACCAGCAGTTTGATTAAGTGCTAATATACCACCAATACCAGCTACAATGGCAAAGCTTAAATTATTTAAATAGTTCATCACTTTTGGTATTAAACCACCAAATGTTATTGACCAAAAACTATATTCTCTTACGTCTTTTGCTTTTTCATTAAATGTATCTATAACATACTTTTCTTGAGAAAAAGCTTTAACTACTGTTTGTCCATTTACTATTTCTTCGATATAACCATTCATAATACCAAACTGTTTTTGGCGTAAAGCATATAACACACTTGTACGTGCTGTAATCCATCTTAAACTTATAAACATGATTGGAATAATAATGACCGTCAATAGTGTGAGTAAAGGACTTAAATAAAGCATAATTGAAAGTGTACCAATGAGTGTCACGACACTTGAAGTAAACTGTATAAATGATGAATTTAATACTTGTGATACATTTTCAATATCATTTTGCATTCGACTCATCAGTTCACCATGTTGCTTTTGATCATAATAAGCAACAGGTAAAGTTTGAAAATGTTTAAACAGTTGATTTCTTAATAAATATACCGTGCGCTGGGCAATACTGACCATCATAAACGATCCTATATATGATGTAACTGACAACATGACATATACAATAGCAAGCAATATGATATATTGCGGCAGCCCATTTAATTCTTTCGGTATAATTTTCGTATCAATGATATGTCCGATTAAAAACGGTCCAACTAAACTTAATATGGATGAACATATAATCATTAGAATTACGACAATCAATTGAATTCGTTTTTCGTCTATTAATTTCCATAAATTTAATAATGTACCTTTCGTATCTCTAGCTCTTTTTTTCTTTTTAGTTGGCTTTTGAGTACGATTTTCATCTTCAAATACTGATTTATGACCATAAGGATTTCTTAGACTCATGATGAACTCACCGCACTTTCTTGACTACTTGCAATTTCTTTATACAATGGTGATGTTTCTAATAGTGATTCATGTGTCCCAATCGCTTCAATACGTCCATCGACTAGTAACATGATTCGATCAGCTGTTTGAGCAGTTAAAATTTTTTGCGTCACAATTAATTTCGTTGTTTCTTCTTCTTCCAACGCATCCCATAAAGCAGATTCTGTCTTAATATCTAATGCAGATGTTGAATCATCTAAAATTAATAAACCTGGTTTCCTTACAAGTGCTCTAGCAATAGATAGTCTTTGCTTCTGACCACCTGATAACGTCACACCTTGTTGGCCAATCATCGTATCATATTGATTATCAAAACGTTCGATTGATTGGTGTATTTGTGCTTTTTCTGAAGATAATTCTAACATTTCACTTTCAGCTGATGGGTCTCCAAATTGCAGATTCTCATAAATTGTCCCCGAGAATAACAATGCTTTTTGAGGTACATATCCAATTGCATCTCTTAAAGATTCAATTTCCCAGTCATTTACGTTTTTATTGTTAAGCAATATTTCTCCTGATGTCGCTTTATACATTTTAGGTATCAAACTGAGTAACGTTGATTTACCAGAACCTGTAGATCCCATAATGGCAAAGGTTTCTCTCGGTTTCACTTCAAATGATATATGCTCTAAAACAGGTTTATGACTATTTGGATACGTGAAAGAAACATCTTTAAATTGAATTGGATATGCATAATTTGAACTATGTTCAATTTCATTATTAAACACTTTTTCATCTGATGGTGTAATTAATACTTCTTCAATTCGTTCACTTGATGCTTTCATTCTGCTGAGTGTCATGATTAAGAAAGCAAGCATTCCAAATCCACCTTGCATTCTCATACCGTAATTTAATATCGCAACTAATTTACCGACTTCTAAAGTAGAATGATCGACCATATCTGAACCAAACCATACAACAGCTAATATACTGCCATTTATAATCAATAATAATGAAGGATTGATAAATTCCATGAGGCGTAATGCGTATGTATAATTGTTTCTAATATCTTTGATTTTTTCATTAAATTGATTGATTTCTTGTTTGCTCGTTTGGCTCGCTTTAATTAATCTAACCGCTTCTAAATTCTGTTGGAAAAATCTATTCATTTCATCAAATTTTCTTTGAATTTTTGTAAATAATTTAGATCCTTTTCGAGCAATTACAAATATAATAATAAAAATAATCGGAGAACCTATTACTAAATAAATCGCTAATTTCGGTTCCACTGCAAAGCTTAAAATAATACTCCCAATAATCATTAAAGGCGCTCGTAACATAATTCTAATTGACATATATATAGCTTGGTCACAATTGGTTACATCACTCGTTAACCTCGTAATTAAACTTGAAGTCTTAAACCTTTCTAATGTTGCTAAAGAAAAAGACTGGATTTTCTTAAATTGTTCAGTTCTTAAATCATAAGCAAATGCTTGAGATACATGCCCCGCAACAAAACTATTCCATATCCCTGATAAAAGGGCTACTAATCCTGTTACAAGCATAATCACTAAATACAAATATACGTGGTTCAAATCATTCTTTAAAATGCCGTTATCAATAATTTCTGATATAAAAATGGGCTGAATGAGTTCTACCGCTAATTCTACTAACATTAATATTAAACCGAGTATAAACAACCATTTATACGGTCTAATAAATTTAAGTACCGTTTTCAATTTACATATCCCCTTTAATATATTTTCCTATAACATTCTCCTTTTCTTCTAACTCATTATTTTGAAATTATGATTTATACTTATCCGTTAATGTATCCATTGTTATACCTTCAGGCACATGATAGAACTTAATCTGAGAAATTATGCTGTCACATTCAAGTTCAACCATTCGTTCATTTATTTGTTCAATAAGAATAAGACATGCATTCAAATCTCCTTCTATCGTTGTTTCTAAAGGATGTACTTCATATTTAAGACCCGATTGATCGATGATACTGATTGCCTCATCAACTAGTGGAATAACACCTGTTTGTTGATGTTCTGGAATAATTTGAATACTCATTAATGTATTTGTCATTTCGAATCCCCCTTTTCTATGTATAAAAGCTCATAGATAAATCTATGAGCTTAAAGTGGTATTATTATATAATTATTTAAACTGAGAAACAAGTTCATCAAATTGATTTTGTTCTAGTTTAAGTGACTTTTTAACAAGTGGTTGTTCATCAAACTGTTCAATTTGTGATTCATATGATGGGGTATCTTTATCTTGATAAATAATACCTGTAATCATAGATTCAGTATCTAATACAGTTTGCATTGCTTGTGATTTATTCGTATTATCATAACCTTCAATATCTGCAAGCTTTGTTAAATTTTCTTTAAACCAGTCATACGTATTAATTTTATTATACGTTACACATGGTGAAAATACATTTACAAATGAAAATCCTTTATGATTAATCGCTTCTTCAATAATACTTGTTAATTCTTTAATATCACTAGAGAAACTTTGAGCGACAAATGTTGCACCAGATGATATCGCTAATTCTAAAGGTGCAATATTTTGTTCGATGTTACCTTTTGGAGTTGATTTCGTTACAAATCCTTTAGCTGAACTTGGTGATGTTTGTCCTTTTGTTAAACCATAAATTTGGTTATCCATAACGATATAAGTCATATCCATGTTTCTTCTTAATGCATGAACAGTATGACCCATACCAATCGCAAATCCATCACCGTCACCACCTGAAGCGATAACAGTTAAATCTTTATTTGCCATTTTAACGCCTTGAGCTAATGGTAAAGAACGGCCATGTATAGAATGAACGCCGTATGAATTTACATAACCACTTAAACGGCCTGAACATCCAATACCTGTTATAATGGCAACTTCTTCTGGCTCTAGCCCAACATTAGCTGCCGCTTTTTGAATCGCAGCTTGTACTGAGAAATCTCCACAACCTGGGCACCAGTTTGGTTTAACATTATTTCTAAAATCTTTAAATGTTGCCAATTAAATCAACTCCTTCATATTACTTACGATTTCTAAAGCTTTATCTTCTATTTCATGCGGTAAGAACGGTGTACCGTCATATTTAGTTTGGTTAATAATTTTATTTTGATGATTAATATTCATCTTAATAATATTAGATAATTGTCCTTGATAGTTATGCTCAGCTACAACAACTTTTTTAGCTTTGTTAAATGCTTCTTGCACAACATCTGAAGGGAACGGATGAAGTTGTCTAATTTGAATATGATTGACTTTCACATTTTGTTGATCCAATCTTGAAATAGCTTCTTCGATTGCACCAGCTGTTGAGATAAAGCCAACATATAATATATCCGCTTCTTCATATTTTTCATTAGATTCTACTGGCTCATCTATCAATAATTGAGCTGTCTTGCGCATACGTTTATCCATTTGTTTTTGTCTGTTTTCAGCACTTTCAGAAGGTTTTCCTTCTTCATCATGTTCAACACCTGTAACGTGATGGATACCGCCTTTTGTACCTGGTAAGATACGTGGTGAAATACCTGAATCTGTTAAAGCATAACGTTTAAAGTACGCTTTATCTTCTTGTTTTTCTAAATCACCTTCAACCAATGCACCTCTGCGAATTTCAACTTTGCTGTAATCTAATGATTCGACAGTTTGTTTACCTAATGATAATTGTAAATCTGATAATAAAATAACTGGACATTGATATTCTTCAGCTAAGTTAAACGCTTCTACAGTTAAGTAGAACGCATCACTTGCACTAGTTGGTGCCAATACGATTTTAGGAATGTCACCGTGTGTACCATAAATCATCTGCATTAAATCTGATTGTTCTTGTTTCGTTGGCAAACCAGTAGAAGGACCCCCACGTTGTGTATTGACAATCACAAGTGGTGTTTCAGTCATACCTGATAAACCTATTGATTCCATCATTAATGATAAACCTGGAC
>ERZ1023497.224-NODE-224-length-21182-cov-21.322194_pt1 | contig 21182 bp, 26 predicted proteins | sample MGYA00380543_ERZ1023497 | MGnify/ENA primary metagenome ERZ1023497 (study PRJEB33173, sample SAMEA4830384) | metagenome | study: EMG produced TPA metagenomics assembly of the PRJEB25223 data set... | reverse complement strand
AAAACATTATTAATCATAGCACTATATGAATTAAGTAAAGCAATCACATATGAAATCATTGTTAAGAAACAGGCTAACGATATGGTAGAGATACCTGGTTACGATGAAATAGATTTATGGAAGAAATTATAGGAGGTAAATAACATGTGGGTAATTTTAACTTTTGTATTTAGTATAGCAATCATAGCGTTAATTATTAGCTTGATTGTGCTGAATGATAAAAAGAACGAGAAGATATTTAAGTTATGTAGAAGAAATATATTACTACAATATGAGATTGAACAGGTATTAAAGAATAGAAAGAGATTAGATTCTGTTGATATAAACAAAGCGCAAAGTAAGAGAATGACGGGGGTATTCGATGTATTTAATAATGGTTAACGAGAAATACTTTATATATAGAACATATACGTACTCCGGAAAACCTGAGTATAGAATGATTGATAATTTTGATATAGCAACAAAGTTTAAAAATTATGAAGATGCTAAAGAAATAGCATGTATATATGGTGGGGTAATAGTAAAAATAAGATTAGAAGTTGTAAGGAGTTTTTAATATGTATGTAGTAATGGTGAATAAACAATCTTTTGTAAACGTTAAGAGTTCACGAGCAACTTTTGCAGCTTCTCATTATGGACCTATGAATGATTATTTTTTAACGACAAAAATGTCAGAAGCGACATCTTTTGATGATTATGAAGAAGCTAAAGAATTAGCAGATAAGTTATTAAGCCATGTAGTGAGAGTAGACAAACAAATGTAACTGGAGGCATTAGATGAAACTAGGTAAAGCAGACATTCCTAAATTAGAAGAGTATTGGATTAACTATGATGAATTAAAAGGGCAGTTAGCATATAGGAGATATGAATTGCTTTATCAACCACAAGACACAAATGTAGGTGGTGGTAAATCTAATCTAACGAGTAGCCCAGTAGAGAATGAAGTTATCAAGTTACATAAGGATAATAAGTATCGTAACTTACAAGCTACTATACAAGCGATTGAAGATGTGTATAGAGTGGCTACTGAAGAACAGAAAGCTATTATTCATTATAGATATTGGGAGCGTGACTTACTCATATATGAATGGGAAGATATAGCACATGAATTAACTAAGCGCAGAAGTGATGACAAAGTAATAAGCCAATACTCAGTTATTAGAATGCGTAATCAAATCATGAGGGATACAGCTAAACGGATTGGTTGGATACATTTTGATTAACCCGCAATTGCCTGGTTAGCGAATTGCGCCTTGAAATGAATTATTATGGTACTATAGCAAAATATATAAAAGCTATACCAAATAGATAGACGGGCTTTTAATAAATTTACGGCCTGGTTATCAACACTATATTATACAGGCACATCACATTTGGGTGGTGTGTCTTTTTGTATGGTCTAATGCCCTAGCCCTCATATGCTAACACTAAACATACACGGGTACATTAAGGCTACCAATTATACACTAACTATATAGGCGTGAGGGTTAAGGCATAGCACTATACATCACTACATACACAGGAGTGATAGCAGAGTGATACAAACTAAGATAATTAAGTATGATAGAAATAACTTAGATACATTTGAGAAACAGATTAATGATGTGTTAGAAGATATACAATTAAACTATTGGAAAGATGATATTGATATTAATTGTTCTGTAATAGATATTAAAGTTATTAATGAACAAAGAGTAATTGTTATGTATAAAGAAGTTATTAGTTAGAAAGAATGTGATTACTATTCCAATGAAAGTTTGTTCGAAGATTAATTGTAATAAGTTAATTGATTTCAGAGAAACTTATTGTGATGAACATAAAGAATTACAAAGAGAATCTAAAGTTAATTATGATTCATTAAGATATGAAAGAGATTCAAAGTATAGAGGATTTTATAACAAGAAGGAATGGAAGCATGCAAGACGTTCTAGCATGTTACGTCATGACTGGTTATGCCAAGAGTGCTTACGCAATGGGTTATACACTAAAGCTGATGTAGTCGACCACATTGTAGAGTTGAGAGATGGTTGGGATAAGAGATTAGATCAAAGCAATCTACAACCATTATGTAATGCATGTCACAACGTTAAAACCATTCGAGAGAAAAATAAACGAAAAGAAAAATCAAATTAGAAAGTGTACGGCTCCAAAAATAGTTGGGGTCTTTTTTTATTGGGTGAATTATTTTAAGTTAAAAATTTTTAAGAAAGAAATTTAAAAATAATTTTTGAAAATAAAAAAGGGGGACAAATTTTAAACGGGTAATCTTGATGAGGGACGAATACCGACCCGCAAGGCTTCTTCGAGATAATTTCCCTTTAAGATTGTGAAATTGCGTACAAAAACGTGGCGTAATCCTTGATATATAAAGAAATACGAGGAAATCTACTTACATAATTATAACCGATATTAGAGAAAGGAGCAAAATGAATTGGCTAAAACACCAAAGTTATTATCACAATCGAAAAAACACTACACCAATGAGGAAAAAGAACAAAAACAAAACGTTGAAAACGCTATGGATGATTTACAACCAATTCAAAAGACTCCGCCTAATTGGTTAAGTAAAACAGCTAAGACAGAATACAACCGTATATATCCATTGTTACAAGAATTACCGATTAAAAGCTTAGATTTGGCAATGGTATCGACATATTGCCAAGCATACGCAGATTATCAAGAAGCAAACCGTATGTTATCTAAAACTGATACGGTCGAATACACCGAAAGAGGTTCTAAGTTAAGCCCGTGGCACACAGTCAAACGTGATTCGTTCAATATCATGAATTCTATAGCACCTAAATTAGGATTAACGATAGATGGACGATTAAAAATTCTTCCACCTAAAAAAGAAGAAAAATCAGAAGATGAATTTGGAGAGATGTTAAATGATTAAAGACCCAGTAACTGATTATGCTAGATCAGTGTATAAAGGGGATATCATAGCAAGTCAAAAAGTGAAGAAAGAATGTGAGAGACACTTAAGGTTTCATAATGACCGAGAAGATTATTATTTTGACGTTCAAGAGTCGAATAGAGTTATCAAATTCTTAGAGATGTTACCCAATCCAACTACAGGAGAAACAATGGAACTGGAAGATTTTCAAAGATTTATTGTTGGTTCTATTATGGGTTGGAAAACGAAAGAAGGTAACCGACGTTTCACAAAAGCATACGTATCAATGAGCCGTAAGAACGGTAAATCGCTTGTTATTAGTGGTTTAGGTTTATATGACTTCTTATATGGTACTAATCCTAAGAATGAGCGTTTGATTACAAGCAGTGCTCAAAGTAGAGAACAAAGTTCTATCACATGGAACATGATGAAAACACAACTTGAAGCTATCATGCGCAAATCAGACAAGATTAAAGAAAGAATAAAGATTATACCGAGTAAGAATGAAATCATTAACTTAAAAGATAGAAGTAAAATCAAACCGTTATCAAAAGAGGCTAATAACTTAGATGGTTATCAAATTAGCTTTTCGTTATTAGACGAGTTTCACGCATCATCAGACACTAAAGTGTATGACGTTGTTAAGAGTTCACAAGTGCTTTTAGATAATCCGATGAACATTATCATTAGTACAGCAGGATTTAACCTGAATGGACCAATGAAGACCGAATACGACTATTTAAGCAAAGTGTTGAAAGGTAAAGAAGAAAACGATACTTATTTCACATTTATCGCTGAACAAGATAGTGAAAAAGAAATCTATGATGAAACAACTTGGGAAAAATCAAATCCTTTATTAGCTAATGAAAAAATTAGACCAACATTGATGAAAAACTTAAAAAGTGATTTAAATGAAGCAATACAAAAACAAGATATTAACGGAACATTAGTTAAGAACTTTAATTTGTGGAGACAATCAAGTAAAGAAACGTATATCGCCTTACAAGATTGGGAGAAATGTTATACAGATGAAAAATTAAACATCAAAGGACGTCCTGTATATCTAACATTAGATTTAAGCCGTTTAGATGACTTAACAGCTGTAGGCATGATATTCCCATTAGAAGATAAGAAGTTTTATGTGGATTCACATGTGTTTGTTGGTACTAAAAATTCAATAGCCGAAAAATTTAAGCGAGACAAAATAAACTATATGAGTTTGGTTGAAACGAACATGGCTACTTTAACTAATACGGAGTCAGGTGTTATTAACTACGAACAAGTATGTGATTGGTTGATAGATTACATTGAGTCTAACGAGTTAAATGTTAAAGGTATTATGTATGATCCGTGGAATGCGCAAACAGTAATATCTAAGTTGGAAAAAGATACCAACTATCCATTAATTGAAGTAGCGCAAAACTACAGAAACTTATCGCCGGCATTGAAACAATTTAAGTTAGATGTATTCGAGAAGAAAATACAACACAATGGCAATCCTAACTTAAGTCTTGCGATAAATAACGCTATTACCAAGACAGACAATAACGGTAACATCATTTTAGATAAGCAAACTAATAGAAATAAGATTGATGCATTAGTTGCATTAACAAGTGGCTACTCTGTAGCTATGAATCATGAATTTAAAAAAGACTTAGAAGATTGGATTTTATCCGATGACTTCGGTTTTTAGGAGTGATTAAAATGAGAGAAAATAATGTCATCAAGTTGTATTTTTTAAGAAATAAAGTGTTAGTAATACACTCTGATGGTAGCGAAGAATATAAAGAAAGGAAGTAGAACGGATATGAAAATTTATATTGATAAAGATGAAAATATCATGTTTGTTATAACGCAAGATCATTTAACTGGAGAAGTACAAACATATTTAGAAGAAAAATTAACAAAATCAACACCATATAAGGCATTGGTTTTTGGTAATACAGAATCTATTGCAATATTTTAGGAGGAAAACAAATGAATACATTAAAACTTGTGGGATTGGTACTTTCTAGCTATTTTGTACCTATCCTTTTTTTATTAGGTTTAATTTTAATCAACGTCACTAGCTATATAGGTTTTGGCGTTGTGGTTGGTTTAGCAACAACCGGTATTACGTCGATTCTGGTCGCAATCATTTTAGTGATTGAACAGAATTCGGCTAAAGAGCCAACCAAAAAGTAATGAAAGGGGTGATAAAAGACAATGGGTATCTTTTATGAAACTCGAAGCAATAAAGGAAACAGTAATTGGGTTACAGAGCCGAATAATGATGATTTGCTTACAACCTTTTCATTCAACACTATACCATTAAGTACTCTCAGTTATGACGAGCACAAAGCTTTAAGAAATAGTGATTTATGGACAGCCGTAAACTTATTATCCCGCGATATTTCAAAACTTGATATTAAAGTTAAAGAGAATGGCGTTTATAAAGCGAGTGATCGTTTAGAATTTCTTTTAAACAAAAAACCAAATCCGTATATGAACGCTTATATGATGAAATACGCTGTGATGATGAATGCATTATTAACGGGTCATGGTTATATCAAGATTGAACGTAACCCAATCGGACAAGTTTATGAACTCTACCACATGAAGACATCAAGCGTCCATTTAAGAACGACTCAGAAAGGTGATTATGTTTACGATATCAACACTAACGATGGTAAATATATTCAAGTGCCATTTGAAGATGTTATTGATATTAAACCTTTCACATTAGACGGTGTTAACTCGTTGAAGGTTTTAGATGCGCTTGAAGAAGATTTAAACACACAAAGATTTAGTAAGAACTTTTATAGTAAGTTTTTTGCTAATGGCGGACAACATTCCGGCATATTGAAAGCTAAAGATTCAACGTTAAGCCCTCAAGCTAGGAATAAACTACGAGAAGAATTTACAAGAGAAAATTCAGGTGAAAATAACGCTGGTAAAGTTTTAGTATTAGATGAATCTTTAGACTATGATCAATTAGAGATTGATGGTTCGCTACTAGATGTTGTAAACAAAAATCAAACGCCCACAAAAGCTATTGCTAAGGCGCTCAATATCCCGTTAAGTAAATTCGGAGTAGAACAACCTAATACATCTATTAAAGATACGAATAACGATTATTTAAATAGTTGTTTACATGGATATATGAAGACTTGGGAAGCTGAACTAGATTTCAAATTGATTAATGGTAAAGACCAATACAATAAAGAGTTTTCTTTTGATACAAGCAGTTTCCGTAAAATCGATTGGGAAGCTTATACAGAGAATCTTCGTGCTGAACTTGAAAAAGGCGCAATTACTTTTGATGAATATCGTGAAGCAACTGGACGTCAACCATATCCTAATGGCATAGGCCAAACACCTAGATTTGACCTTAATCATATATCGGCTAAAGTAGCTGATGATTACCAGTTAAAAGAAACATCAACAAATAATCAGGCACCTAACCCTCGAACACTAGAAAGGGGTGAGAATAATGAATGATATGGAATTTAGAACAGCGGATAAGATAGTCGCAAAAGATGATGAAAAAATGATTATCGAAGGCTATGCATTACGCTTTAACACAGAAAGTAATCCATTAGGACAAAAGCAAAAATTTATCGAAACTGTTTCACCAGGTTCGTTAAAAAATGCAGATTTATCAGATGTACGTTGTTTAATCGACCACAATTCAAGTTATGTGCTAGGTCGAACTACAGCGAACACATTAGATTTAAATGTTGATAAAGAAGGATTACATTTCCGTTGCCAATTACCTAATACAACATATGCACGTGATCTATACGAGAATGTGAAGTTAGGTAATGTGAATCAATGTTCATTTGGCTTTGCAGTCGATAAAGATGGAGATACGTTTGAAAAGCGTAGTGATGGATTATTTAAACGTACTGTTAACAAAATCAAAGCAATTAGAGATGTTAGCGTTGTAACTTATCCAGCTTACAAAGATACAGATGTAGCACCAGCTTTAAGAAGTATTGAGTCAATTCAAGAGGAAGAAGAAAAACAAATTGAACATAGTAAGCAAATGAAACAAGCGAAAGCTAAATTAGCAGTTATGAGAGCAAAAAAATAATAATTGGCGAAGATGAACGCCATAAATCTACATCCATAAAGCATGTCTTAAGACGATGCTTATTTTTTATGCCTAAAAGGAGCGAATAAATATGAATGCAAAATCAGAGTTAATTAAATTGCGTGCTGAGCGTGCGCAATTAGAAAAAAGAGCAGATGAAGCAGTGAATCAAGAAAAGCCTGAAGAAGCTTTAGAACTTGTAGATAAAATCAATGAAATTGATGAACGACTAAAAGAAGTTGAAGACAAGGTAAAAGATGAAGGCGAAAGCAATAAAGAAAGTAATGAAAATAACCAAGACACAGAAGGAGAAAATAGAAATATGGGAAATGCAGCATTTCAACCTGGTGTAAATTTTGAAAATCGTACGGAAGAAGATTCACAAGAAGTAAGAGAATTTAAAGATTATCTTGAAACACGTGCAGACATTCCAGGAGGTAGCTTGAAAAAAGATGCAGGTTTCGTAGTAGTACCTGAAGAAATTGTTTATGACATTTTGAAAATAAAGGAAGTTGAATTTAACTTAGATCAATTTGTAACTGTGAAAAACGTTGAATATGGCAGTGGTAAATATCCAGTTGTACGTCAATCTCAAGTAGCAGCGTTACCTGAAGTTGATGAATTAGAAGAAAACCCTGAGTTAGCAGTAAAACCATTCTTCCAACTTGCTTATGACATCAAAACACATCGTGGCTATTTCCGTATTTCTCGTGAAGCTATTGAAGATGCAAAAGTTGATGTGCTAGGTGAATTGAAACAATGGATGGCTCGTACAATTGCCGCAACTCGTAACCAAGGTATTATCAAAGTATTAAAAAATGGTGGACCAGGTGAAGACGGCGAAAATACTCGTATTCCTCACGAATCTGTTACAGGTTCAACATCAAAAGAAAAAGTCGATGGATTAAAAGATGTTATTAATAAACATATTATCCCTAACTACGAACATAACGTAGCAATTGTTTCTCAAACAGCATTTAACACAATTGATAAATTAGCAGACAAAGAAGACCGTTATTTAATCCAACCAGATGTTAAAGAAACATCACAACAACGTCTATTAGGTGCAAAAGTCGTAGTATTACCTGATGAAATGTTAGGCGATAAAGGCGCTAACACATTAATTTTCGGTAATCTTAAAGACGCTATTACGTTATTTGACCGTTCGCAATATCAAGCTGCTTGGTCAGACTATATGCATTATGGTGAATGTTTAATGGTGGCAGTACGTCAAGATTGCCGTTTATTAGACCATAAAGCAGCAGTAATTGTTGACTTAGACGGTGAAAGTGAAGGCGAAGACACACCCTCATAATCCCCAAAATGTAGCAGTAGACGCTAGAAGTAAATCGGCGTCTATTTCTGCAGAATAGGGGTTTTTTAATTACAAATATAGGAGGAATTGTTAATGGCAGATAACTTAAAAGTTTATAAAGGTGATGAAGTAGTAGCAAGCGCTGAACGTGGAGAAGACGGAAAAGCGACAGTTACTATTGAAGGTTTAGATGCAGATACTGAATATTCAACAGGTGATTACAAAGTTGCTTGGGAAAATGAGAATGGTGAGTCTGATAAAACAGATGTGCCAGGCTTCAAAACAAACCCAATTAAAGTAACAGGCGTTTCATTAGATCAAGAATCTATTACTTTAAACGTTGGAGATACTGGTTCAATTAAAGCAACCGTTGCACCATCTACAGCAACGGATAAAGGTGTAGCTTATGCATCATCAAATAGAGATGTAGCTACAGTAGATGAAGATGGCACAATTACTGCAGTTGCAGATGGTACAGCTAACATTGAAGTAACTACAAATGATGGTAATAAAAAAGCGACATGTGAAGTAACAGTAGAAGCTGAAGAGGAACCAACACCAGACGAACCAGACAATGTAGAAGTTGACCCAGACGAAGAATCAGCAGATGTTAACGCTGAATAAGAAAGGGTGAACTAAATGGATGTAGAAGAACTTAAAAGCCATTTACATGTTACCCACAATATGGAAGATGACAGGATAAAACAATATTTAGCATGGGCAGAAGCAGACATTAAAGATGCTGTTTATCCTGACAATAATAAGCGTGATGAGTCTTTCTTTGAAGGTAATATGCATTATGAAAGAGGCGTCTTCTTATTAGCATCATTCTATTTTGAAAGTAGAATCGGCTACTCTGACGTTCAATATGTTGCTATGCCCAATGGCGTAACTGGTGCAATTCAAAAGTTAAGGGGTGCATATCCTTATGAGAGTTAACCAAATGAAAGATTACGTTGTGTTTAATAAAGTTGTCGAAGATGGTCCATATCCTGGCATGGGTGGTAATGATGATTTGTTTGAATCTTGGTGTGAGGTTTATGAGCCTTCTTCTAAAGACATCAGTTTAGGTAACTTAGAAACATCTACAGTTAACGTGACGGTAATTATTAGGAACGCTTACCCTGAATTCTTACCTGATGTGGGTAATACATTTGAAATCAAAACAGGCATGTATAAGGATACTGAGTTTAATATTAAAAATATAGCACCTAAAGAAGAAAATACGTTAAAGATTGTGGGGTCTAAAATATGGGTGTAAAAGTTGATGGTTTAGACCTCATAGAAAAAGAAATTTATTCAAAATACAGCCGTAAAGCTATAGATAAAGCTGAAAAAAGAGCTATAAAAGCTGGCGGTAATATGATTAGAAATAAAGTAGCAACATCTTTATATGGTGTTAGAGATACAGGTTTATTATCATTAGGAACTGATTTAAGAGATCCTCAAAAAGTAGGTAATGAAATGATAGCTAATTTATATTGGCGTGGTGATCATCAATCATTAGCTTACATTAATGAACATGGTCATTATCTAAAAGATGGGTCGTTTTATAAGCCTAAAGGTGCAGGCGTAGTTAATACGCAACTCAAATTAAATGCTGATTTATATTTCAAGATTCTTAAAGGAGAACTTGATAGAAAATGAGAGATTTAATGATGGAGATGTACGAAAAATTTGTTAATGACCCTGTTATTTCAAAATATATTAAACAAAATGATATTAAATTCTACACATATCCTAATGCGAAAGATATAAAAAACGCACTGATTGTTATAGATGAAATTATTTCACCCACAACAAATAATTTTGCTGATAATAATCCGTTAACTTACGAGTATGTTTTTCAAATAGATATATTCATTAAACAAAATAGCAATAACGTGAATGGCTCCTTAGTTTCTAGGGAGCTTATTTTGCGTATTTCCAAAATCATGTGGCAAACATTTGATTTTGCAGAATTTAACTCAATGAAGCCTGAATTCATTGAAGATTTCAATTTATACAGACAATCAAAGCAATTTAAAGGACGAAAATATATAGAAGAAATGGAGCAATAAACTATGCCTAAAAATAACAGTAAAAATTATAAATCATTCACAGGTTTAACAGGATTTTATTATATGATTCATGGTGAAAACGAAGTTAACGGAGGAACTGAAGCCGAACGTATTAAATACTTACAAGAAATATCAGTAAGTAATGAAACGTCGCTTGAATCTGCTTATGGTGATAACGAAGTAGCAGAAGTAGCACAAGCATCATCACCAGTAGAAGTTGAGGCATCATTCCATAAACTACCATTAGAAGACCGTATTAAGTTATTTGGTTTAGAAGAATCAGAGGATGGATTAGTTGGTGTAGGTCAAGCCAATGCACCTTATGTAAGTATTCTTTTTGCGAAAACAACTGAACAAGGTGGCGTTGAATACGTTGCTTTACCTAAAGGGATTTTATCTATGGGTGATACAGAAGGACAAACAAAAGAAGATGGTGTTGAGTTCTCTCAAGACTCTGTAACAGGCACATTTATGCCAGAAGAAGTTGAAGGATTTGAAGAGAAAAAATCATTCTTCTTAGGTGCAGATGAAGACGGAAAAACAGACAAACGCGATACGATTTGGAACAAATTATTTGGTCAATCACACCCTGACAGTGATGGTTCAAATGGTAATGATGATTCAGAAACAGAGACACCCTAATAACCCCCGAAATGTTGAAATAAATGCTAGAAGTAAATCAGCAATCATTTCAGCTGAATAGGGGCTATAAGCAACACAAAAGAGAGCGAATATTTTCGTTCTCTTTTTTAATACTTAAATCTAATAAAAGAAATGGAGAAATTAACAATGACTGAACAAAAAGAACAAACGACTATCGAACTAGTAACAAAAGTAAAACAGAACGGTGAAGTAGAAACAAAAACATATAAAATGCCGAGTTTCATCCCATTTTCTAAATTAGTGAACGCGACTGAATCTTTTGATGGTATCGATAACAAATCAGAATTTGAAACTATGAAAATTATGGGTGATTTGATCAGCGAATTATATAACAAGCAATTTACACCAGAACAATTCATGGATGGTGTAGATATTCGAGAAATAGGTGAAGTTGTAGAAAAACAAATGACTTTCTTAACTAGCGCCTTCGCAGATGAAGCTGATAAGCAAGAACAAAAAGAAAATTTAAAAGGAGTTACTAAATAAGGAGCGTGTAAGGAATGAAAAGCAATAATATCGTACTAGTTACTGAGTTTGATGAAATAGGCAACCCTACACGCAAAGAAACTTTTGTTACACGTCCTACTATCAAATTCTCTCTAGTATATGAATGTGCCTCATTCCTAGCCTCTACAAGTTCAAAAATGAATAATGACGAACTACATCAAATGTTTGATTTGGTCGTTAGGATTTATGATGAACAATTCACTAAAACTCAACTTATTGACGGTATACCAAGTCGTAATGCAATGCGGGAGCTATTAGAACAAATTACATTTGTTGCTAAAGGGCGCCATATAGATGAAAAGGTTAGTAAAGATGTTAAAGCGACTAAAGTTAATAGTTGGGAAGACCACAAAAACAACCTTAAAGCTCAAATCAGAGATATGACAAAAGACGGCAATCAATCAGTTAACGCTGTACTTGATATGCCTTTTTATTTTGTATTCGATGAGTTGAATGGAGAAACCAAGAAGAAACAACATGTGGATTCCATGTTTGATGCTTTCGGTATGTCTTAGTGATTAGGAAGGGGTGATATTCATGAGTAATGAAAGTAATAGTATGATCCATGCTTTCTTAACTGCTCCTACTAATTACAAATGTAAATCAATGCTAGATGCATTTCTTATTTAATCTTCTAGCAAATAATTAAAACATTAAAGGCAGGTGAAAGCATTGGCAGAAGACATTAGAAGTATGCGTATAGAGATGTCTATGAAAGATATGGGCATTGAACGAACAGTGGCTAATATCAAAAAATCATTTAACACACTGAAATCAGAAGTTAACTCATCTAATAAGGAATTTACTTATGGCGAAAGAAGTATAGACTCTTATAAAAAACATATAAGCCAACTAGAACAAGCCCAAGAAGCGTCAGAGAAGAACTTAAAAGAAATGACAAGAGAATATCATAAAGTTGGAGATGCACAAGGGTACGCTAGTAATGAAGCTTTAGGTTTACAAAAGAGTATATCTGAACAAGAAAAAGAGCTTGGGTTTCTTAAAAGAGAGTTAGATTCTGCAAACAAAGGACTAGAACAATTTAAAAAGAATCAAGCGATTGATAATTCTAGTTTTACTAAAATAGGTAAAAGCTTTCAAAATATAGGTAACGATATCACAAGCGTATCACAGAAAATGGGTGAGGTTGGTACCTCTTTAACTAACAAGATTACTAAACCTGCAGTGATTGCTGGTGGTGCTATTGGCGCTATGGTAGGCAAGTTAGGTTTCGATAGACTTGTTGGCTTAGATACTGCACAAGCAAAGTTAAAAGGTTTAGGTTATTCAACTAAAGAAGTTGGTAGAATATCAGACCAAGTAACTAGCGCAGTTGAAGGTGGAATGACTACACTTGGTGAAGGTGTAGATGTTGCCGCAGGTGCTTTAGCAGCGGGAGTAGATGAAGGCAAAGATTTAGAAAAATATATTAAACTTGTTGGAGATGCTGCAGTAGGTAGTAATAGACCAGTGAATGAAATGGCTACAATATTCAACCGTGTGCAAGGTCAAGGGAAACTTATGACTGAAGAACTTAACTCCATTGAAGATGGCATGCCAGGTTTCTCAAATGCAATGGCTGAGCATCTAAACGTTTCTTACGAAGCTTTTAGAGATATGGTTTCTAACGGTGAAGTTAAAACAGAAGACTTTCTAACTGTTATGGATGATTTTGCCGGTGGTATGGCTGAATCTTACGCTGAGTCATGGCAAGGTATGTTAGCTAATACTAAATCTTATATCGGACAAATTGGCGAAAGCTTGTTAAGCGGTGTATTTGAACAATCTAAAGATTCGTTGAAAGAATTTGAAGACTTAATGCGTTCAGAGGCTGTTCAAAAATGGGCAGAAGAAACAGGCACTAAACTTGCTAATGCATTTACTACTATAGGTAACGGTATTAAAAATGTTATGAACTGGTGGAAGGGACTTGATAGCTCAACACAACAAACCTTAGGGAGTTTAGCAAAATATGCTGGTATAACATTAGTTGCTGTGGGTCCTTTACTTAAAACATTTAGTATGTTGGGTAAAGCTGTAGGCGGCGTCTTTGGTCCTTTTGGTAAGTTCTTAGGATTCTTAGGAAAGGTTGGACCCGAAGCAAAAACAGCAGGCTCATTACTAGGTGGTATTACTAACATAGCTCCGAAACTAGGTGCAGTATTAGGTGCACTTACTGGTCCAGTAGGTCTAACTGTTGCGGCGATAGTAGGACTAGGAACAGCGTTAGTAATTGCATATAAAAAATCAGAAACGTTTAGAAATATAGTTAACGGTGCATTCGAAGGTGTTGTAAATGGTGCTAAGGCTTTGTGGTCTGGTATAAAAGTTGTTTTAGATCCAATTATTAATGCTTTCGCTACATTCGGCAAAGAAATCGGTAAAACACTAGGTCAATTTTGGCAAGAAAATGGTCCTCAGTTTATGGAAGCTTTAAATAACATTAAAACTGGTTTTATGGCAATGTGGACATTCATCAAGCCGTTGTTATCTGGTATTGGTTCACTATTCAAAGGTATATTTGGTGGCATTTTATCATTTATCCAATTTATGATGCCAGCAATTCAAGGAATTTTTAAAGCTGGTTGGGCTATAGTGAAATATATAATCACTTCAACTTGGGAAGCCATTAAAGGCGTAATTACCGGAGCCTTAGATATGATTATGGGTGTCGTTAAAGTATTCATTGGCTTATTTACTGGCGATTTCTCAAAAATGTGGGAAGGTGTAAAGCAAATATTCTTCGGAGCCTTAAAATTCGTTTGGAACTTAGTGCAACTTTGGTTTGTCGGAAAAATATTTGGTTTATTTAAAGCTGGATTAACTCTTATTAAAGGTGTCGTTTCTGGCTCGTTAAATGGTGTTAAAGGTACATTTTCAACAGTGCTAAATGCTATTTGGGGAATAGTGAAAAAAATATTTACTTCTATATCTAATTTCACTAAAACTATTTTTAACGGCATCTGGAAATTCACTAAAGCTATATGGTCGAATATCAAATTAGCGGTAACAAATCCGGTTAAATTAATCCAAAAAATTGTACCTCAAACTTTTAGAACGATGTCTAAAATAGTTAAATCAATTTTTTCTGGATTACAAAAAGCAGTGTCTGTTATATTCAAAACTTTGAAAACTGTAGTGGTAAATGTCGCTAAGGCATTAAGCAATGCATTGCGAGGAAATTTCTCAGGAATGAAAAAGAATTTGCAAAATATTACAACATCATTGAAAAATGCAGTTGTAAAATTATGGCAAATTTTGAAGAAAACAGTTGTTAATGTTGCTAAAAGCTTATGGTCAGGGATTAAAGGTATATTTAATTCTTTATTCAAAACAGCTAAGAATATTACACAAAATATTAAAAATTCTGTAGTTGATAAGTGGAAATCACTTAAAAAATCTGTTGTTAATTTAGCAACTGGAGCTAAAGACGGTGTGGTAAACGGTTTTAAAGCTATGTACAACAAAGGCGTTGAGTGGTTAGATAAACTTAAAAGTTTTATCACAAAAGCTAAAAGCGGCTTCAAGAACGTAGCTAAAAAATTAGGTGCTGGTGTGGCCAATGGTGCAGTAGCTGGATTAAATGCCATGATAGATGGTATTAACTGGTTATCAGATAAAATTATGAGTAAAAAACTTATAAAAAAACAAGTGCCAGAAGTTAAACTTTCAACTGGGACAGGAGCTAACCCGTTAGTAAATACTGATTCAGAAGGTCGTTTAACAAAACCTACAAAAGCAGTGGTTAATGATAAAGGGCCAGGTAATGCAAAAGGTCCAAACGGTCATAAAGAAATTATTTACCGTAAAAATGGAAAAGTTGAAAAACCTATAGCTCGTAATAAGAAAGTTAGCTTAAGACGTGGAGACGCTGTATATAACGGTATGCAATCAAGAGCACATTTATCCACTGGTACAGGTGCAGACTTATTAAAACGTGGTAAGAAACATAAACACGGTGAAGAAGTTCACGGAGATATGTATACGCCTAAAAACTCCGGTAATGGAGGCGGTGCTAAAGACCTCAAAAATTGGGTTGTTGATAATGGCGGAAAGCTAGTACAAGGCACTAAAGACACGTTTAACAAAGTGAAAGATAAAGCTAGTAAAGCGATTGGTGACGTATGGGAATACGCAAAACATCCTGGTAGGTTGATAAATAAAGCACTTGAACAATTCGGAGTAGATTTTTCATCAGTCAAAGGCGCTATGGGTGGCTTTATGGACTTTGGATATAAAGGGCTTAAAAAACAACTTAAAGAATTAGTGACTGGTTGGTTTGACGATTCAGGCGATGGAGATAGTGGTTACTTAGATTTATCTAGAGGTATTAACTTCGGATTTGCTAAAACTGCAGCTGAAGCTAGTGCCAAAGGATACCCTTTCCCACGTCCTCACCATGGTATAGATATTAACTATCCATATGGTGCTAAAGTGCAATCTACTACAAGTGGTACTGCAACTGGTAAAACTGGTTATAATGGTGGGTTTGGTAACATGATGTCAGTTAAATCTGGAATCATGGAAGTAATCTATGGTCATCTTAGCAAATTAGCATTTAATGGTTCTAAAAAAGTTAAACCAGGAGATTACTTAGGTAATTCTGGTGGCGACCCTAGTAAACAAGGTGCTAACGCTGGCGATTCTACAGGTCCACATTTACATTACGAAATGAGATGGAACGGGACACCTAAAGACCCAATGGACTGGTTGAAGAAAAATAATGGTGGCGGTAGTGCTAAAAAATCAGCTTCTAAATGGAAGTCTGATATTAGAAAAGCTGCTAAAGAAATGGGCGTTAGCGTGAGCAAGGGTGATGTTAACGGCATTGCTTCATTAATCAACGCAGAATCTGGTGGAGATGCAGGAGTAACTCAAAACCCAGCCTTAAAAGACGGGAATAGTGGGGCAAACTTAGCTCAAGGGTTACTCCAATATGTACCTAGCACTTTCAAAGCTTATGCTAAAAAAGGTCATACAAATATCAAGTCTGGTTATGATCAATTATTAGCTTTCTTCAATAATAAAAATTGGAAATCAGATTACAATCCTAACGGTGGTTGGGGACCAACTGGCGCACGTAAATTTGCTACAGGCGGAATTATTAGAACTGATGGTTTATATAATCTAGCTGAAGATGGTCATGAAGAAGTAATGATGTCTATGGACCCTAAAAGAGCTACAGATACTATGAAACTTATGGGATATGTTCAAGAAAACCTAAGAGGCAAAGATAATAACAAACGTCCTAATCAAGTACCCAATAGATATGGTAATTCTAGCAGTAATAGTAATAGTAGAGAGATAGAATTGATGGCACAGCAAATAGAAAGACAGGATGAAACAATTGACGTGTTAAAACAAATGCTATCTGCAGTACTGAATATAGAAAAGCAACCTAAAGGTACCAGTGAGAGAGATATAAGTAAACAACAAGGAAAAAAAGCGATAATGGAGTCGTTTAATTCGGGAGGTGCATTTGTTTAATGGAGAAAGAAGTTAAAATTTTTAATGATAATCTGAATACAGTATTAACCGATATACCACGATTAAAGTTTTTGGATTTCAATGAGGAAGGGGTTGAAGTAAACGCGAATACTCAAGAAATCAACGGAACAGATGGTGTATTGTTAGGACCGGCGACGTTCGGTCCTTTTAAATTAGTGTTACGTTTCTTTTATACTGGTACTGATACTAACGACTATAAATTACTTAAACAAAAACTCCGAAGCATCCTTTTTAGAAGGGATGCTTTTTATATTTGGCATTCAGATATGCCAGGTAAAAAGTATGCTGTATACACAGAGGAAAATTCAATTAAAGATATAGGTACAAGATACGGTGAGTTCGAAATATCTTTTAGTGTTTGGAAAGGTTATTCAGAGTCTTATAAAGAAACAGATAAATTTAGTTTGTCGAGTGGTGATTGGCAGTTTGAAAGTGGACTAATAACAGATGATGAAGTTAAGTATGTTCATAATACAACAAGCTTTAGAATTTATAACGGTTCAACGGATACTATCGACCCTCACATTAGACATAAATTCAAATTGATTATTAATATAGACGCGCCAAAAGGTTTTAAATTGAAAAATAAAACAACAGGAAAAACTTTCGAATATAAAAAAGCGATTAAGAAAAACCAAACACTTACCATTATTGGTGTGCATCCTTTTATAGATAATAAGCCAGTTGGCATTAATACTAATTGGCAATGGATCACATTAGCAAAAGGATTTAATGATATTGAAATAACAGGAGAGAATATTGGAGATGCTAAAACGCAATGGATATTCCCTTTTATATATAGGTAGGTGAATTAATTGGATGCATTAGTTTTAAAAAATAGAAATAATACATTTGGTGAAATTGTTACTGATTTTGATTTTGGCTCGTTTAAATATGAGTACGAAAAGAATAATGAACGGTCAATTAGTTTTACAATTTTAAAAACATCTCAAAACGCTCATGTTTTCGATAACATATTGAATGAAATGCTATTAGTATGGAAAGGACAAGAATATGTCATTAAATCAACATCTATAAAATATGAAGGCCTTAAACTTACGAATGAAGTTGTAGCTAAACATATTTTTATGGAATTTCAAAATCATTATATAGAGAAAGATTTGGAAGATGAAGAAATGAACAATGATGAAGAAGAAGACGATGATAGTGTTCCAACAATGACTTTAGAACAATATCTTGAATTTGGTTTTAAAGGCAATAAATTAAATTTTAGTTATGAAATCAAAGGTAATTTTGACCAACGCGTTCCCGTAGAAGAATTAGGCAATAAAAATGGTATGGAATTTTTAACAGAGGGTGCCGAATTATTCGATTATATTTATTTTGCAGACAATAAGAAAATTTATATCTACGATCATAACACTTTCTATAAAATGTCTAACACGCCATTAATTTATCAATACAATTCAAGTGAGATAGAAGCTACAACAACTACCACTGATTTAAAAACGATTGGTAAAGGTTATGGTAAAAAGAAAACAAAAGCAGAAACTAAAAATTATAATCCTATCAAACCGAAGGATTTAAATTACTCTGGTTCGTTTATCAAGGAGGGTACTTGGCGTACTGAAAAAGTGGGAGCGAGTTATAGCAAGACATTTGAGTGTAAACATGGGAATGAAACACTTGAATGGACATTAAAGAAAATGTCTAAAGGTGGCGTGCTTGATGTTTATTTAGATGATGAAAAAGTAGACACCTATGATTGCTATAACAAAAACTCAACGACCGAAAAAATTGTTATTAAAAAAGGTTTGTCTAAAGGTAAACACACTTTCAAAGCAGTGTTTAAAGGTGCTAAAAAAGGTGTTGATTATAAAAAGTCAGAACCTTGCATGTATGTTGCTACAGAGAAATCGACAGTACTTAATCTTACTGCAGTTCTTAAGGGTTCAGATATGTATAGTGCATATGTTGAATATAAATCACCTAATTATGATGTGTTTGGTCATGCTGAAGCGCCTACAGTTTTTGACGATAAGGCGTTAAACAAAGATGAAGTGTTAGAGAGTGTTAAAAGTCAATTACAAGATGAACCGACAGTTGAAGTTTCTACAAATTACTTAGGCTCTGTGGAGGATAAACATTATATAGGTGAGGATGATATTAAAGAGAATTACATGATTCATTTTATTCATCAACCTTTAGGTTATGATATTGATTTGAAAGTAGTGAAGTTAACAATGTCTCATCCTATAGTTAATGAACCTGTAGAAGTAGATTTTAGCAACTCACCAACGGATATAATTAAAATACAACAAGGTATCAGTAGGAATATTAAAAAAATGAATAATTTAGTTAAAGGCGGGTCACTTGGTGGGTCGTCTTTTTCTATGCCTCGATTAGCGTCAGATTCAATAGGGAGTGTGTTAGTAGATGAATGAACCAACAGAAATTAAATATCCATTAGATGAAAATGGAGATCCTTATTTTGCAGCTACGCATGCCGATGCAATAAGTGAGTCAGAAAAATTATTATGGTGGATGGACTAAATTCACACCTTTAAACGGTAAAGCTAATACTGCCTTTAAAGCAGATGGTGAAAATGGTTTTGATTGTTCCTACAGAGTAATCGAGATTTTAGGTATTAAAATCAAAACAATACAAATTAATTTATCTAATTTATCAGATGGCATGACAATCCATAACTTTCCAGAAAACTTTGCAAAGGAATCACAATCATGGTTAATCAGAGGACCAGGCAAGCGATATCCTGCGACAATATCTTTAAGACCTAATGGGCGAATGGCAGTTGTTCTTAATGCAGCAGATAAAAATGATTGGACGAAAGATGATTATATCTATGGATCATACACATGGATAGAGAAGGAGAATGAATAAATGAATATTAACTTAATAAAAGATTTAAATATTGCAATAGGACAAGATTTAAGAGGGCAATTAATTAGTAATTTTTATGCAATACAAAAATACTATAATCATTATCAAGATGAATTTAAACAACACCAAACAACACAAAAGAACGCTCATAAAGCAAATCAAATAACTTTTGGTAAATGGAATTTAGATGATGAAGTGACGTATAGAGGGGCTCAAACATCAAATTTAGTATTGGGTGCTATCGGTCATGAAACACAAGAGTTAAGGGATAGTAGAATATCGGTGATTGGAGATAAAAAGGCTTTCCCTACTTTATCTGAGAGGCTGAAAAATGATTTATTAAATATTAATGAAATCGCTGAAGATGCCCAAGATAAAGTAGAAACACTACAATCTGATAAAGCTCCAAATAAAGCAACATATAAAAAAGAAATATGGAAACAGTTACCTCTTAAATTTCCAGACTATGAAGATATTGTAGTGTTAACAGGCAACACATATATTTTCCCGCAATCCTTTGCAATAGATGAACAACGTCGAGAAATATTCGTGAACTATTCTGGCGGTCCAGTCATTGAAGATAATAGACGTTGGATAGCTGTGTGGGATATGGACACGTTGGAATATAAAAGTGTATTTGCTGCAGGTAATGCAGGTGGTGAAGGCACAGTTATTAAATATGAAAATGGAAAACGTTACATGTACGTTAAAACACGTAATCATGTGCTTGGTCGTTTTGATTTAGATAAAACACCTGAAAGAATGGCGCAATTAAAACCTTTAACTGAACATGACGTCAATGTTGAGTGGCAGTTTAACTATAATAGTGGTATTTGGTATGTGACAACGCCTACAGCATCTACAGGAGCAAAAGTTACAAAGACTGTATTTGAAATGTATAATGATGATTTTGAACGTGTAGGTACAGTTGCTTTTGATATTACGGATGGTGGTTTCTTTAATACAGACTACGCAAAAAAATTGCCAAAACGCCAAGGTTTTGCAGTTGGCAACGGAAAAGTTTATTTCAATATGGGCGGCAATGTTAAAAAAGGAGACCCAAATTATTTAGGTTATCAAGGTAATAAAAAATTCAGTAACAACGGGACATTACTTGATGAATCATTAATATCAGGACAAGGTTTTATTGATGTGTTAGAAGATAATGGCATTGGTTGCGATATTATCGAATCTGAAGGTATTCAAATAGGGCAAGATGGTTCTATTTATACACTAACCGTACATCAAAGTCGACATATGGCATCATCAGATAAGGAAGGGATTATTATTTTTA
>ERZ1023497.223-NODE-223-length-21204-cov-106.920564_pt1 | contig 21204 bp, 15 predicted proteins | sample MGYA00380543_ERZ1023497 | MGnify/ENA primary metagenome ERZ1023497 (study PRJEB33173, sample SAMEA4830384) | metagenome | study: EMG produced TPA metagenomics assembly of the PRJEB25223 data set... | reverse complement strand
TCACGCTGACGTTTCTTTATTAACTGTGGTTCAAATGAGGCATCTCTATCTCTTGTGACATTGATTTCAACGTTACCTTATAAAAACTACGTTTGAATTTATAATTACCCTAAAATAGTAAAACGAAACGACTGAGGTTGCAAATTTATGCATTAATAAGTACTTAAAATTGCATAAGTACTATCTATATAAGGTGTTGTTAAATGATGTTTTTGGCTAATTTTGTAGATATAACCTTGTATAAATGCTGTTTCTAAAGGTCTTTCACTTATAATGTCGTAATACATACTTGTACCCATATCATCAGGGTATCCTTCATAAATTTTCATTATGCTCTCTTCAAAATCATCATCAAAATAAATACCTTCAGCTTTAGCGACACGATTACCTTCAACTAATAAGTTGTAACAAAGTGCATATATTTGATTGTGTTTAAGTACACGAGCTGGTTGTCTTGTAAGAGCAGTTACCGTGTTAATACCTAAATTGACGATTAATTTATACCAAACGTGTTGTTCATAATCTTCGAGACATTCAATATTAAGTAAACTATCTTCGGTTAAACTTTTAATATCTAATGTTTGCGCGTGAATAGGTAATCGTAAAGTCCAATCTCTAAAGTGTGTTACGACGTTGCCTTCTTTTTGTCCGCTTATATATACGACAGCATGAAATTTGTGTGGGTGATCAATTTTTTCTAACTGTCCATAGCCATTTTGAGTTAAAATAATAACGCTATTAGCATGTAGGATATGATGAAGATACGGTATGATTGCGTCGAGTTGCGTTGCTTTAACAGCAATAAATAAGATATCTACTTTTTCATGTGCTTCTTCTAAAGATTGAACGGGAAATGAATGTTGCACATCTTGATTGTATTCTTGGAAATAGACTGTAGCGTTTGATCTTCCAAATAGCGTAACATCAAGGTTTGATTGCGTTAATGCAAATGTAATGGCTGTACCTACAGCACCAGGACCGATTATTCCAAACTTTTTCATTTATTATTTTCCTTTCAATGTTAATATATACATAATAACAAATATAAGAAGGTGGTACGGGATGAAAACCATTAAACAATTGTTGACCATGAAAGAACAAAAAGAAAAAATATCCATGATTACAGCATACGATTATCCAAGTGCTAAACAAGCAGAAGCAGCAGGTATAGACACTATTTTAGTAGGCGATTCTTTAGGAATGGTTGTGTTGGGCTACGATAGTACAGTCGAAGTGACAATGGAAGATATGATACATCATGCGAAAGCTGTTAGAAGAGGTGCACCAGATAGTTACGTAATCGTTGATGTACCTTTTGGAGCAGTCGGTATCGACCATACAACCGATATGAAAAACGCGATTCAATTATATAAAGATACTAAAGCAAACGCTGTAAAAATCGAAGGTGTGCATACGACATTGATTCAAGGTTGTACTCAAATTGGTGTGCCAGTCGTATCTCATTTAGGTTTAACACCTCAAAGCGTCGGCATTACAGGTTATAAATTACAAGCAAGTTCAAAAAGAGAAGCTGAACAACTCATAGAAGATGCGAAAGCAGTTGAACAAGCTGGTGCAGTGATGCTCGTATTAGAAGCGATTCCAAGTGATTTAGCAGAAGTGATTACAGAACAACTGACAATTCCAGTTATCGGTATAGGCGCAGGAAAAGGTACAGATGGTCAAGTACTCGTATATCATGATTTATTAAATTACGGTTCAGAACATATTGCTAAATTTGTGAAACAATACGGTGATTTTTCAAATGGTATAGACGCACTAAAAGCATATCATGAAGAAGTTAAAAGTGGTGCATTCCCTTCAGAAGCACACACATATAAGAAGAAAGTGATGGGGGAGACAGAGTAGTGACGCAAGTAGTAGAACGAATTAAAGATATGAATTCAATCGTATCTCAATTTAAATCTCAAGGTAAAACAATAGGACTCGTACCAACCATGGGTGCATTGCATGATGGCCATTTAAAAATGATGAAACAATCAATAGAAGAAAATGATGTAACTGCAGTGAGTATTTTTGTAAATCCATTACAATTTGGTCCTAATGAAGACTTTGATGATTACCCAAGACCATTTGAATCTGATTTAGAGAAGCTTAAACAAATTGGCGTAGATTATGTATTTCATCCAACAGTTGAAGAAATGTATCCAGGAGAACTAGAGATGACGATTACAGTAGGTCGTTTAGCACAAGTGCTTGAAGGTAAGAAGAGACCAGGTCACTTTGATGGCGTTGTAACAGTCGTTAACAAGCTGTTTAATATTATTCAACCAACACGTGCGTACTTCGGTAAAAAAGACGCACAACAACTCGCTATAATAGAAAAAATGGTAGAAGACTTTAACCACTCAATTCAAATTGTACCAATAGATATCGTGCGAGAAGCAGACGGACTAGCAAAAAGTTCAAGAAATATCTATTTAACAGAAGAAGAAAGAAAAGAAGCTGTACATTTATCTAAAAGTTTAGCATTAGCTAAGAAGAAATATGACGAAGGGGAAAGAAATAGTGATGTCTTAATACAAACCATCACGCAATATTTAGAAAGTAACGTGAGCGGAGATATCGTAGAAGTCGCAATTTATAGTTATCCAGAATTAGAAGAACAACATACAATAGAAGGACAAATCTTTATCTCACTAGCCGTTAAATTTAGCCAAGCAAGATTAATAGATAATATTATTATATAGGAAAATAATGAAGCCGATTGTGCATGAGCACAATCGGCTTTTTTATATATAGAGGGTGGCCGCTAACGATCAAGAGTGAAAAACAAGATCGTTAGAAATTCTAACGTTCAAGAATCGCAAACAAGATCGTTAGCGCACGACATTCACACTCACACACATACACAAAAAAACGTGAGACATCATTCTGCCTCACGCTTCATCCAAGACTCCTATACTCTTACTTACACTTCCTTCAATGTTGCTTCAGCGCTCAATGCTCTTGCTTTGTCATCTTTAATTGTGACACCTTGCGCTTCTAATTGAGTGATTGTTTCTGCAAATTGTGGTAAGTATGCTTTATGAGCAATAAGTAATTCGTTCATTACTTGTTTCGCAGATTCACCACTTTGAATTAATGGGTTGATAATAAATGCTTGTAATAGTAATCCGTAATCTCCTGTAACGGCTGCTTCTTCTACACATAATTCCATATTCTTCATTACTTGTAACCATCCGCGTTCTGCTGGATGTAGGGAACCGAATGCGATTGGTTGAGCACCTGTCGAGTTGATATATGCTGACACTTCTACAACATCATCAGGCGCTAAGTCTGGTACTGCACCTTTATTAACAGTAGATACAACTACATGTGTATTTTTATTTAAAGCGATAGATGAAATTGTCTCACATGCGACATCTGAATAATGTGTGCCGCCACGCTCGCTTAATTGTTCTGGTTTATGATCGAGATGTTCATCTTTATAGAGTTCAAATAATTCTTTTTCCGTTTGTCTAACATGTTCAGCACGCGTACCGATTTCTGGATCATTGTATTCTTTAAGTGCATGCTCAAGCATTTCTTCTGCACGGTAGTAATATCTATGGTAACCACATGGAATGAGCTGCATTTGTTGTAATTGCTCTTCGAAAAATGGCACATCAAAGATATTAGAAGGTAACGATGATGCATCTTCAACTAATTGTTTATTTAATTGATCAGTTACGTCATGACCATTTGCGTCTTTAACTCTATGCCAATGGAAATGGTTTAACCCTGCAAAGTGATGCGTAAGTTCTCCTTCACCAACATTCAACATTTCCGGCTCATTAATCAAACTATTCACAGGTACATTACATAGACCAAGTACTTTTTCCCATTTGCCGTATCGTACGATAGCATCTGTAACCATACCACTAGGATTTGTAAAATTAATCAACCATGCATTTGGACAAAGTTCTTTCATATCTTCGACAATATCTAATAAGACAGGAATTGTTCTTAACGCTTTAAAAATACCACCCGGACCATTCGTTTCTTGACCTAAGAAACCATGCGATAAAGGAATGCGTTCATCTTTGATTCTAGCATCTAATAAACCTACTCTAAATTGTGTCGTAACGAAATCAGCATCTTTTAAAGCTTCGCGTCTATCTAATGATAAATGTACTGTGACATCATATGGAGAAGCATCCCACATTCTTTGTGCCATTTTGCCGACAGTTTCTAATTTCTCTTTACCTTCAGGAATGTCCACCAACCAAATTTCACTTAAAGGTAACGATTCATAACGCTTAATAAAACCTTCCATCAATTCAGGCGTATAACTGCTACCGCCACCGATAGTTACAATTTTTATCCCTTTTTCCATTATAATGACCTCCTAATATTTTCTTTCTTATACACGTTAAGTATAAAATAGAAGTAATCATTAAAAAGGCAAATCGGGCATTATCAAATGGCATTTACAAATTTCCTAAAAATAAACGGGATTTTTGTAATGACTTTTTACAAAAGGAGATATCAATATGCTTTTAACAGAAAGAATGAAAGAAGATATATTTTCACAAGCAGAACAAAGTATTATTCAATATTTGTTTGAAGAAAGAGAGAAGATTAAGTCTAAGACGTTAAATCAAATTTCTAAAGAAACATATACACATCCTTCGACTGGTATTCGCATAGCTAAAAAGTTAGGATTCGACGGCTGGTTAGAGTTGAAAGATCATTATTTAGAAGAAGTAGAATACTTAAATCGACATTATGAATCAATAGATGCAAACTTCCCATTTGATGCATCAGATAATAACATGTCCATTAGCCATAAATTAGCACGACTCAACCAAACATCGATAGACGACACTGTGCATTTAATCGATCATCAAGAATTGGATAAAGCAGTCACGTATTTAAAAGAAGCGGAGACCATTAAAATCTTTGGATTGTATCATAATTTGATGATATGCGAAGACTTTGAAATGAGAATGAATCAAATTGGCAAGACCGTTAAACTCTGTGCACTCGAACCCCATTTTGAAATAGAGAAGTCGTCGAAACATACATGTGCCATCTTTATTTCATATAGTGGTGAAAATCAAAGCATCATGAAATTATTACCGATGTTAAAGAAAAAGCATATTCCGATTATTGGACTCACTAGTATTGGAGAAAATACAGTAACCAAATACGCAGACAGCACATTACGCATCTCAACAAGGGAAAAGTTGTATTCCAAAATAAGCAACTTCACAACACGAGATTCCATCAGTTTCTTAATGGATATCTTGTATGCTTGCGTGTATAGAACCGATTATGACAAACATACAGATTATAAAATCAATATCGCTAAAAATTTCGATAACCGCGTGACGCATAATAAGATGATACAGGAGAATAAGTGATTGACGATAATATTGAATAATATGGGATTTAAAAGCGTTATTATTTATGTCATTACTCGCGAATTATGAAAATGTAATTTATAAAGTGTAATGATGTAATATAAAGCGACGATTAATATAGATAGTTTAAAAAGCTTGTTAGTGAGGGAACTTAAAATGGATAACAATAAAATAAAAAAAGCAATTATACCTGCAGCGGGTTTAGGAACAAGATTCTTACCAGCTACTAAAGCAATGCCTAAAGAAATGTTACCAATATTAGATAAACCGACGATTCAATATATCGTGGAAGAAGCAGCACGTGCTGGAATTGAAGATATTATTATTGTGACGGGTAAACATAAACGCGCGATTGAAGATCATTTCGACATTCAAAAAGAACTAGAAACAACATTATACGAAAAGGGTAAACTTGAATTACTCGATAGAGTTCAATATTCAACAGAATTAGCGAATATCTTCTATGTCAGACAGAAAGAACAAAAAGGATTAGGGCATGCGATTTATACAGCGAAACAATTTATCGGAAACGAACCATTTGCTGTGCTATTAGGTGATGATATTGTAGAGTCTGATAATCCAGCGATTAAACAATTAATGGAACAATATGAAGCGACAGGTAAATCTGTAATTGGCGTGCAAACAGTGCCTGAAACAGAAACACATCGTTACGGTATTATCGAACCGAAATCACAAGACGAACGCTTATACGAAGTAAATCGATTTGTTGAGAAACCAGAACAAGGTACGGCACCATCAAACCTAGCAATTATGGGTAGATACGTATTATCTCCAAAAATCTTTGATTATTTAGAAACACAAACAGAAGGAAGCGGCGGAGAGATTCAATTAACAGATGCCATCGAACGTTTAAATAAAGAAGACAAAGTTTACGCATATGACTTTGAAGGTCAACGTTATGACGTCGGAGAGAAAATAGGATTTGTGAAGACGACGATAGAATATGCATTGAAAGATGAAGAAATGCGCGACGAAATTATACTTTATCTACAATCATTAGATATTTAGTAAAGGAGTTAGAACTTTGAGAGCACAATGGGAACAAAGAATATCTGAGAGCTTAGTTGAACAGTTTCATAACGTTCAAACAGAAGAAGAGATTGAAGCGGGATTTACGGATGTATTATCATTTGGAACAGCAGGCATAAGAAGTACGTTCGGAATCGGCCCCGGTCGATTAAATAAATTCACGATTCAAAAGTTTGCTTTAGGATTAACTAAATATTTAAAAAACATAACGAATGACCCTAAAGTGGTGATTCATTTTGATACAAGACACTTATCTCAAGAATTTGCGAATGAAATTGCAAAAAGTACTCAGTACAAATGGTATTGAAGTTATCTTGCCAGAAACATATAAATCGACGCCAGAACTGTCATTTGCAGTGAGATACTTAAAAACAACAGCAGGTATTATGATAACAGCCAGTCATAATCCTAAGAACTATAACGGCATTAAAGTATACGGTCCAGACGGCGGACAGTTACTAACAAAGCCTTCATTAGAATTAAGTCGGTATATAGATACAGTGGAAGATCCATTAAATATACAAACAGAGGACTTGGAAATATTGCAGGAACGTGGATTGATTCTGCCATTCGAGGAAGAAACGACTAAAGCATATAAAGATGCGGTTAAAAAGCTTGTCGGTTCATTTGAAACATCGCAAACAAAAACAGTGTTAACAAGTTTACACGGTACAAGTTTGCCTCTATTGTCAGATGTACTTGATGATTTGTCGTATACAAACTATGTAGTTGAAGAAGTACAATCAAAGCCAAATGGAGATTTTCCTACTGTTAATATTGCGAATCCAGAAGCGGAAGATACATTTGACTTAGGTAAACAACTCGCAGCAACAGAAGATGCACAACTTGTACTAGCGACAGATCCAGATGCAGATAGATTAGGTGTCGTTGAAAGATATCAAGACGGATCAACAAGATATTTCAATGGTAATGAAATTGGATTATTGTTGATGAAACTGAGAAATCAACAATTGTCAGATGACCAACATAAATACATCATTAAATCCGTTGTAACAAGTGCACTAAGTGAGAAACTAGCTCAATCGTTAGATATTGGTGTCATTAACGTGTTAACAGGTTTCAAATATATATCAGAGCAATTAAAGAATTTAGAAGATAACCCATCACAACTAGTCTTAGCATATGAAGAAAGCCACGGCTACTTAGTAGACGGCTTCTCAAGAGATAAAGATGCCATACAAACAGCAGCATTATTGATTAAATATAAAGAACAACTGGCGCAAGAAAACAAGACGTTCAAAGACGTATTAGATAATATTTATCAAGAACACGGTCATTAAAAAGACAAGACCCTCTCACCAACATTTGAAGGTGCAGAAGGGCGAGAGAAAATAAATCGTTTAATGAAGGAATTTAAGCAACTTGAGGCCATAGAAATCTCGAACTTAACACCATTGTTTATAGAAAACTATATTACGAAAGAATCACTTAATGTTAAAACAGGTAAGATACAAGCTATTCACTTACCACAAACAGATCTCATTAAGTTTATATTTGAAGAAGGATTTATAGCAACCCGACCATCAGGCACAGAACCTAAAATGAAACTGTACTTCTCGTTAAATGTAGAGAATTTAGACAGTGTAATTGAGGAGTTTGAAGGAAAGTTTAATTTGAAATAAGGATGAAAATTGCAAAGCAACCTTTCAAGGAAATGAAAGGTTGCTTTTTTGTATGCGATTAAATTTGGATTTGTGTAAACAAAATTATAGTATATTATGATGTTTAAAAAAACTGTTTTTATTAAAGATTAGAAAATTAATTTTACAAAATACAAGTGTTGATTTAATATTGATATTGAATTCATAATGTAATGATTTGAGTTTCAATTTCTATTTAAAAATTCATATCTTACAAAATAAAAATTATATTTAAGGGGTAAAATTAATGACGAAAATTGGTATAATTGGTAGCTGTATAACTAGAGATGTATTTAACTCTAAGCATGTGAAAAATTGGAAAGAGTTTTTTGATGTCACTGCTTATCAATCACAAATAACCATACCATCGTTGATGAGTGTACCAGTGGTATATAATCAAAGTAATGCTGTATATAAAAATATGGATGATTTCTCTATAAATCAAATAAATACAGAACTTAGTAAAAGTATTTTAAGTAACCTTATAAAAAGTCAGCCTGATTATTTAATAATTGATTTTTATGGAGATTTATTTTTTGGTGTTGTACAAGCTAAGAATGGAGGATATATAACAAATAAAAATTGGATGTTTTCAAGAACAAATATATTTAATGAAAATATTGAAAGTGGAATAACTTTGAATGTTGAGAAAAATTTAAAAGCATACTATGTCTTATGGTGCGAATCTATAAAGAAACTTTTTTCATTTTTAGAAACTTATTTACCTAACACTGAGGTAGTTATTCATCATTCTAAATTTATAGGTGTATATGAAGATGAAAAAATTATTAAATCAGTTGGTGAAGCGATGGGGGTACTTAAAGATACACATTATTTAAATAGCGTCTGGGATAAATTAACAAATTATTTAAAAAATAACTATCACGTAAAAATAATTGATCAAACAGAAAAAGATTACAAAATTAATCATAAACATATATGGGGGGTTCATTATGTACATTATGAAAACGAATATTATATAGATTTCAAAAATAAGTTGTTAGATTTAGTTATTGACGACACTATTAATTCCAAAACTCAGAATAATAATTTGAACTTAATAAGAGAAGATAAAGAATTCAGTTGGAATTCTACAAACAAAAATGTATGTATTTGCGATGACTCAATCATCCAAATATCTCAAAATAATTTGAATAAAAACTTGTATTCGCAATGCTATAGCAAGGCATTTGAGTTTTATTGTCAAGAACCAATAACTGTTAAATTTCAAATTTATATTGATGATAAAATTAATTTAGATGATAATCGAATATTTACAATCAGAACATTCAATGATAATGAAGTATTTACACAAAGCGAGGCTAATCAATATTATTACTATAAAATTGAGGATTTCAAAGTAAATCAATGGATAGATATCCAAATTGATTTAAAATTATTAGACGGAAAATATTTTAGAGTTATCCCAATTCTATTCAAAAATGGGATGATAAAATATAAAAACATAAGTGTTAAATATTATAAAAATCAATAGGAATACTTATGTTATTATAAATTTTTGTTAAATAATGATAGAAATAAATGTATTATCGGTTGTAATGGATAGATTCGGCAAATAACAGGCTAAAATTTTTTGTTTAATAGTATCTTTAACACCTTAACAAATTTCAATTATATATAACAAAGACTATAAAGATATTAGAAAGCTATTTTTGGTTTCACTCGTATGTCATTACGAGAAAAATATAAATAAAACGTAAACTTGGAATTTTCTTAGTGGCAACAAATATAAGGAAAAATGGTAGCTCTAAGAGCTGGCCATAAGATTTTAAATAAGAAATACAGTGGAATTTCAATTTTTCTAATGAATTTCCACTGTATTTTTACTTTCTAGAACATTTTTATCATAAACTTTTCCAATATGAGTATTATGTTTTAATAAATCTTATTTTTAAAAAATTTATAATCTTAATCATAATAATTTTGAACTTTAATTTAATAGTGATTCAAACCACCTAGTAATATATTTAAAATCATTATTTGTTCAGGTACAGTATTACGAGAGACTTCAGGATGAGAAGTTATGAAGTCATCAATTTTATTATAAAGTTTAATTTTGTCTTGTTCAATTCTTTGATCCTGTTCAAAATATAGAGGGACTCTTTCACTACATATTAAATATTTAACTTGATTGTTTGATAAATTTAAATGGTTATTAATATTAGGAACTAAATCTTCGGTTCTTAAGTCTTTAAGAAAACGTCTGTCATTATCCTCTAGAGAACCACCTATATTTAAAATGGGGTCAACAGCCAAAGTTTTAATATCCATTGAACTACCATGGTATAACGCACCTGTACCTCCCTTTGAAACTCCATAAAATATAATGTTATCATCATCTATATTTAATTCTTTTTTTACATTTAAAATAGCATTTTGTATTTCATCTTCAAAAGTATTATAGTTGATTGTATTTATATAGTGTGAACCATGAGATACATTCAAGTCCATAATACGCATCGTATATACATTTTTCACCAAATTACGTTCAATTCCATCAAAAAATTTAGTGAACATTCTTTTAGGAATTAAATAACTATCATAATCTTTTTGAGAAGGCATACAAGTAAAAATAACTAGTAACTTTTTGGGAATATCTTCATTTACCTTTCTATCTTTTGGGAAATCTAAAGTATAATAAACATCTTTAAATTTTATAAGATCTTTACGTACAAATAATTCATTTATATATTTTCTTTTATATAATTTTGAAACACCATCAACGTGCATATATAATACATAATCATTTTTTAAAAGTTCCTTGTATAAATGATATGCTTGTTTATCCTTGCGAGCCATTCTAATTAAATTTAAATCGCTATCTGTAATAACTTCAACTAGTTTAGATTGTATTAAGATAGGTCTGTCTTTATAATGTAATCTTTGTTTTTTTATTAACCCACTTTTTTTATCGATAATATTATGATTTTTATTAGTTTTGACAATATTTAATAAGTTAATCAGAAAATCATTTTCATGTTTTGTATCGAGTACAATCACATTATAATTATCAAGAATAAATTCGTCTAATATGTGCCACATCTTATTCATTAGATCAATATCAAGTGACTTTATACCTTGATCTCTTCTGATATCATGTAAAGAAATGGTATCAGAAAGTTTATCATGGTATCTTGCATTAACAAGGATAACTTTACTTTCTGGTAATTCTTGTTGAATAAAATCAAAAAGAATGTTTGTGTAGTACTTCCATAATGAAAGGTACTCATCGAAATTCTTATATAAATCCAATGTGGGTTTATTTTTTAATTCAGGAAAATTTTTAAAGTGTTTATTGTTGGTTATATATGTTTCATCATCAAACTTTACTACACCATATTTAATATCAGCATACAAATCTATCATTATATATTCTGGTTTTTTGTCTTTTATTTCATTTATAAAACTTTTATTAAATTCATTTGTAATGTGTCTTTTTCTATATGCAGTAGCATCAGAAAAATCACTAGTTTTAGTAAAAGAAGTCTTATTAGACATCATGCTTATAATTGAACTTTGATGTTGATGAGCAACTAGTTCAAAATAATCTTTGTAATGAGGGTTAAAATTAGAATTAAAGTTATCTCTTGTTACACAAGAGCCTATAGTAGCTATTTTAATAGTCAAAAGTGTTCTCCTTTAGTTTCTAAAATAAATTTTCAAATTCTTGAATTCTATCTTTTTCATATTTATTGAAATCAAAAGTTGTAGATGGTATTTCATTGTTTAATAATTTATTCATACCTTCAACTAACCCTTCTTCAGAATTATCAACTAATATGATATCAGTATCTTCAAGAAATTGTGTAGTTGTATCAAGATTGACCGATATTACAGGTGTACCTACAAACATACTTTCATAGACAACTAGACCTAAACCTTCATAATACGATGAAAGAACAAAGGCATCTACTTTACTTAATAATAAATAAGGGTTACTCATTCTATCTAGTACTGTAATGGCATCTTTGGCAGAACTATTTTTTATAGCTTTTAATGTTTTATCTTTTATAGGACCATATGATGCAAGTAAATATAATCTAGTATTATTATCGTTTTCATATACTTTTTCGAAGGCTCTAATTAATCTATCATGTCCCTTTTGTTGGTCAAATCTACCTATATTAAAGAATACTTTTATATCTGGATCTTCTAATTCTTTGAGGATTTCCATTTTTCTTAAACCAAAGTCCCTTTTAAAGGTAATCAATGCATCTTCATTATTTTTATCTTCTGGATAAATTTCATTAAATTTATTGTTATAGTATTCATTAATGTAAGTTTGAATACTTTTATAATGTCTTAAGAAATAAGAATTATTTATATCATCTTTAAATAGTTTTATCATTAAGTTGATGCATTTATTTTTATCATCAATAGTATTTGAAAAATCATTTATAACTTGCTCTCCATATTGTTCAACAATATATGATAAATATAAATACTGTTTTATATCTTTATTTTCCAATATGATTTTTCTTTGATTTTCATTTTTTGCATATTTTACTATAGGATTATTCATGAATTTCTGTATAGAATTATCAATTATAGAATCATTTGTATGAGTAAAATTGATAAATGAATTTTCTAAAACATCAAAAAGGTTACTTTTTGAGTTATTGAAATTACGATAATGAAATCTAACATTTAGAAATGTATCTAAGAAATCACGTTTTAATAATTCATTTATTCTTGTTACACCAAGGAAGTTATTAGCTACTTTAATATTTTCTAAGTTATATGAAAAGTTTTCATAAAATCCTTCTCTTAAATGTTCATTAACAAGTACTAGGTTATCTGCATTTTGCCATGCATCAGATACTAAATTTTTATTATAATTCTTTTTGTTTTTATAGTCTTCAAACATGTCTGTGTGAACAAAAATCATTGTCTTAGTATTGAAATTTTTCAGAAAAATAGCATATTCCGCATATTTTCCTTCAAATCCAGTGTAATGAATATAATAGTCAGGTATATTATTACCGAATACTCTTCGTATTTCTCTATTTTGTATAAAATCTAGTTTTTCAGAAAAGCCTGTTGAATTTCCTTCTTTTTCATACTTTTTATGTAAATCTTTTTCAGTAGGTGTTAAGATTCTTATTCCCTCAATAGGATATATTTTAACGTCTGAAGGTAATGAAAGTAGATTTTCCTGGCTTTCTTTACTTATTGCTTTTCTTTCAAAGCATAATATATAGTTTCTTTTAGTTGTATCAATGTTTTTCAATAAATTTTTCAATGCAGCTGTTATTCCTGTGTCCCATAAAGGCCCAACAAACATATAAACATTAGGCTTATTGTTATGGATTTTGTACTCATTTATATTACTACTTTGCTTATTGAACAGTATATGCTCTATTATTTCATTTACACCATTTAATGTATCATTTGATGTAAACTTTTTATTAAATAAAGAATAGTCAATCGGGTCATTGCTTTTTATAATATCAATCACTTGATTAATATCATCAGTTATATCAAATGGGTAATCCTTAATATCATCATAGGTTCCTCTTGTTGACAAATACTCTTGATAATCATAAGTGAATAAAATGATTCTTTTATTTTGACTAGCGAAATCATACATTATTGAAGAATAATCTGTAATTAGACCATCTACTGCACTCATGAAATCATATAATTCAAATGATTCTGGAAAAGGTTTGACTTTATCTCCATTGAATACAAAGTTTTTTGAAATCATTGAGTGTAATTTGTAAAAAACAATAACATCATCTGGTAATTTTTTCTCAAGTGAAGTTAATATATTTTCTTCAGTGAAATTTATGTTTTTATCTTTTTTATGTCCACGCCAAGTAGGCATATAGATATATACTTTCTTATTTTGTAAATCTAATTTTTTTCTTATAATTTCAGATCTCTCAGTATCAAAAAGTAATGAGTTTCTAGGTGAGGGTGCTAAATATACATTAGATTTTAGGACATCAACTAAGTCGTTACTACCTAATACAGTATTAACAGAGTATTCATTTGGTAAGTATATTCTATCAGTCATCATAAAGTTTCTTGCAACATTACCAAAGTCTAAAAATTCACCTTCTATATCCTTACCGAGAGTTTTTAATGGAGTACCATGCCAAAATTGATGGTACTCTTGTTCGTCTCTTTTAGAAAAGAAAGGATAAAAAGTATTATCATTTATAAGTATTTTAGAAGTGGCTAATTTGAAACCATATTCATAAGTCATATGTTTAATAATTGATATATTTAAAAGACCATAGTTTTCCAGTAATTTTTGTGCTTTGTCTTTATCATTTGTGACAATAAACACTTTGAATTGATCATATTTATTTAATGTTTTTGCTAATGAAAATAAGTGTCCATTTATATCTTTCCCATGCAAGCTCTCTATCAATATTTGATTTGGCACTATATCTTCATTCTGCCCATTTAAAAAACCATTTATATAAGGTTTACCGCTTAATTGCTGATTTGTTTCTCCTTCATAACGTAGAATTTTTTTTAATTTTTGTCTGTTTTCAAGAGAAACTTTTTCCCTAAAAATTTTTCTAAATCTATACATATTTTCCTCCACTATATTTATTAATTTTCGAATTGAATTATACTCTATAAAAAACTCTTTGTCTGAATATTGTATTATAAAACGTGTAAATATTAAATATAAATTTTAAATTTATATTTTAAACTTATTAATTTAAGTGAAGTATGTTAACCTTATTTTTGGAATAATAAATATATTATTATCATTGTAAATATTAAAGAATAAAAATAGGAAGTTAATAAATTTTGCAAACCTTTTCATGTTCAAACAATTGTTAACAATAAAATAAAAATTTTGTTTACAATAAGAGTATAAAATAGTAAGATTTATTCGTATTATGCAAAAAAATCTCATATAATTTAAAGACATAATAATAAATATTAAGAAATATAAATAGTAAAGTGGGAAAATAATATGGTTGTTAATGAAAATAGTAATAAAATTAGAAAAGCAATTATACCTGCAGCGGGTTTAGGTACACGATTTTTACCTGCTACAAAAGCTATGCCAAAAGAAATGTTGCCGATATTGGATAAACCAACAATACAATATATTGTTGAAGAGGCAGCACGTGCTGGAATTGAAGACATAATTATTGTGACAGGGAAACATAAAAGAGCGATAGAAGATCACTTTGATATTCAAAAGGAATTAGAAACAAATTTGTCTGAAAAAGGTAAATCAGAATTACTAAAAAAAGTACAATACTCTACAGATTTGGCAAATATCTTTTATGTGAGACAGAAAGAACAAAAAGGATTAGGTCATGCTATTTATACAGCAAAACAATTTATCGGTAATGAGCCTTTTGCAGTGTTGCTTGGGGACGATATTGTGGAAGCAGATAAACCATCAATTAAGCAATTAATGGAACAATATGAAACAACAGGGAAATCAGTAATAGGAGTTCAGACTGTTCCAAATTCGGAAACGCATCGTTATGGTATTATTGATCCAAAGGAACAAATTGATCGTTTATATGAAGTTGAAAAATTTGTTGAAAAACCAGAGCAAGGTACTGCACCATCTAACCTTGCTATTATGGGAAGATATGTGTTGTCACCAAGAATTTTTGATTACCTTGAAAATCAAGATGAAGGTAGTGGAGGAGAAATCCAGTTGACAGACGCTATAGAACGTTTAAATAAAGATGACAAAGTTTATGCATATGACTTTGAAGGGCAACGCTATGATGTTGGTGAAAAAATCGGATTTGTGAAGACAACAATAGAATATGCTTTAAAAGATAATGAAATGCGTGAAGAAATTAAACAATATATACAATCATTAGATATTTAGGTAAAGGGGTTAGAACTTTGAAAGAACAATGGGAAAAAAGAATTTCTGAAAGTTTAGTAGAACCATTCTACAATGTTCAAACAGAACAAGAAATTAAGGATGGATTTACAGATGTATTATCTTTTGGAACAGCTGGAATAAGAAGCACATTTGGTATCGGACCAGGTCGTTTAAATAAATTTACAATTCAAAAGTTTTCATTAGGGCTCTCTAAATACTTAAACAAAATAACAGAAAAACCTAAAGTAGTCATACATTTTGATACGAGACACTTATCTAAAGAATTTGCGCTTGAAATAGCTAGAGTTTTAGGTACAAATGGTGTTCAAGTTATTCTACCTGATAGTTATAAATCAACACCAGAATTATCTTTTGCTGTGAGACACCTTCAAACTTCAGCAGGTATTATGATTACTGCTAGTCATAATCCTAAAAATTATAATGGTATTAAAGTTTACGGTCCAGAAGGTGGGCAATTGTTAACTGAACCATCATTAGAATTAAGTCGTTTTATAGATTCAGTAAATGATCCATTAAACATTCAATCCGATGACTTTGAATCGTTAATAGAACGTAAAATAATCTTGCCATTTAATGAAAAGGTAACTAAAGCTTATAAAGTAGCAGTGAAGGACCTAGTAGGATTATTTGAAACAAGTCAGACAAAGACAATACTCACTAGCTTACACGGAACAAGTCTTCCAATATTATCAGATGTACTGGATGATTTATCATATACTAACTACCTCATTGAAAAAACACAATCAACTCCAAACGGTGACTTTCCAACAGTTCGTATCGCGAATCCTGAAGAAGAAGATACTTTTGATTTAGGCAAAAAATTAGCAGAGAAAGAACAAGCAGATTTATTAATCGCAACAGACCCAGATGCAGATAGAATAGGTATTGTTGAGCGTTATAAAGATGGTTCTACAAGATATTTTAATGGTAATGAAATAGGTTTGTTACTTTTGAAAATGAGAGATAATCAATTAGTAGATACTAAAAACAAATATATCATCAAATCTGTCGTAACAGGTGCTTTAAGTGAAAAATTAGCACAATCAATGAACATTGAAGTTATCAATGTATTAACAGGTTTCAAATATATCTCAGAACAGTTAAAGCAATTAGAAGATAATCAATCACAACTAGTCTTAGCTTTCGAAGAAAGCCATGGTTATTTAGTAGACGACTTTTCAAGAGATAAAGATGCTATACAAACAGCAGCATTATTGATTAAGTATAAAGAACAACTGGCACAAGATAATAAGACATTTAAAGACGTGATAAATAATATATATCAAGAACTCGGTTATTATAAAGATAAGACTCTCTCACCAACATTTGACGGTGCAGAAGGTCGAGAAAAAATCAAACAAATTATGAATGATTTTAAACAGTTAGATACAATCGGTATAAAGAACTTAACACCATTATTTATAGAAAATTATATTACGAAAGAATCGCTTAATGTTAAAACAGGTAATAAGCAAACCATCCACTTACCACAAGCAGATCTCATTAAATTTATATTTGAAGAAGGATTTATAGCGGTCCGTCCATCTGGAACAGAACCGAAAATGAAATTATATTTTTCATTAAACATTGATAATATAGAAAATTGTATAAAGGAATTTGAACAAAATTATATTAATTAATTTGGTAACTCTTGTAAAGCGAAAAAGAAAGAGGGTGAATTAATGAAAGTTATAATGAAAATCATAAAATTTTTAATTGATCCCTTAAAAGAGTTTAGAAAAAGTAACGAACTAAAGAAAAATAAATACTATATAAAAGTATTAAGAACGTATATGGTTAAAAAGGATTCTATTTTATTTGAATCATACAATGGTAGGAATTTTACAGGAAATCCTTACGCTATTTTCACCAAAATGATACAACTGTATCCAGAAATGAAATTTTATATAGCTATTAAAGATTTGTCAGACCCACATATTGAATGGATTTTAAAAAAATATAAGAAAAACATAAAAATTGTTAAATACGAAAGTAGACATTATTTAAAATTATTAGGTACATGTAAATATTTAATTAATGATTCAACGTACCAATCGTATTTTACTAAAAGAGATGAACAAATATATATAAATACATGGTTTGGGACACCGATTAAAGCTATTGGACTAGATATTAAGAAAAAAGGTCATAATAATCATAAAAATATTCAAAAAAATTTGCTTTCATCAGATAAAATAATAGTTCCTAATATATTTACTTCAGATAAAATTGTAAAGGCTTATGATTTGAACGGTATATTAAATTCTGAAATTGGAATTTTAGGAAATCCAAGAGAAGACCTGACATTAAATAGTAAAAGAGAAGAAATTATAAAAAAATACAACTTAGATAGTAATAAAAAAATTGTATTATATGCTCCAACTTGGAAAAAATCTTTAAAATATTTAACTGATGAAGAAATTAAGAGAATATTAGCTGAAGTATATATGTTAAAAGAAAAATTTGGATTGGAATATAAAGTTTATATTAAAGTTCATTATTCTATTCATAAAAAATTAATTGAATATGGACTAGAGGATGACTTAATACCTGTTTGGGTTGATACAAATGAGCTTTTATCAGTTGTAGATACTTTAATAACAGATTATTCCAGAATTTTTCTAGATTTTCTACCCTTAAAAAGGCCTATTTATTTTTATATGCCTGATCAAGAGATATATGAAGAAGATAGGGGATTTTATGTTAACTTAGAATCACTTCCAGGGAGTAAAGCAAATTCGATCGAAGAATTATTGATTAATATTGATATCTACCATGCAAATTATACGAATATATTTCAAGATAAAATCAACTTATACTTGTCGGAATTTTGTGATAATGATAATGGTGATACTTCAGAAAAAATTGTGGACTTTGTGCTAGATAATTTAAAATGTGATAAATTATATAAATCTGATAAAAAAATAATTGTATTTTATGGTGGTGGTTTTCATAACAATGGTATTACAAACTCAATTATAAATTTAAGTAAACAAATTGATTATGAAAATTATGAAGTAATCATTCTTGAAAATAATAAAATTACAAGTGATAAAATCAAGAATATTGCTAAATTAGATTCAAGGACACATATAATAACAAAGTTTTCGAAATCTAATCGAGGATATAGAGATACTATTAATCGTAATTTATTATATAGACATGGATTCAGTTCCAAGTATATAAATAAAAAAAGGTTAAGAAACTATTATTTATTTCATTTTAAACGTATTTTTGGGAATCTAAATATAGACATTGTTATAGATTATAGCGGGTATAATAAAGAATATACATCATTATTTGCATTTTCCCCTGTACGGAAGAAAGCTGTTTTTTTACACAATGATATGCAAGGTGAGTTCGATAAAAAGATTGATGGTGCATATAAACATAGATGGAATTTAAAGTCTATATTTTCACTATATGATCAATTTGATAAAATTGTTTCTGTTACTGAGAGCTCTAATGAAGCTAATAAAGAGTATTTAAAGAAGTATATAGATCAAGTAGATAATAAAATGATTGCTATTAGCAATATTATAAATGGTGAAGAAATTAAAAATATGGCTAATTTAGATAATAATAGAAATTATATTGATAAAGATACAGGAATAGAGTACCTAATTTACGAAAAGAACGAAACACAAAATAGTCAAATTTCAATTAGTGCAGTAAAGCGTCCAAATCGTAAAAATACTAACTTTGTTAATATAGCTAGGCTATCACCTGAAAAAAATCATGCAGAGTTAATTAAAGCATTTTCTAAGTTGGTTAAACGTTATCCAAATAGTAATTTATACATCATAGGAGATGGCCCCTTAAAAAAATATTTACATCAGATGATAATAAGTTTAAGAATGGAAGAAAATATATTCCTACTGGGACACATAGAAAATCCATTTATGTTTGCAAACAAATGTGATTGTTTTATACTCCCATCAATCTATGAAGGTCAAGGTATGGTCATTATGGAAGCAAAGGTTTTAGGACTTCCAGTTATCGGCACGAACGTTCCAGGAATAAATTCCATTATTAATAAAAATAATGGACTATTAGTTGAAAGAAGTGTTGAAAATATTCTTCAAGGAATGGTCGAATTTATTGAAAAAGGAATAGTAACTGAGTTGTTTGATTATAAAAAATATAATCAAGAAATTTTAAATAAATTTATCAATGAAGTCGTTGAAATATAATAGCTCATATGAATTGTCATCACTTTTTAGTTTAATTCAAACAATATTATTTAGTTGTTTTTTGAAGAGGTGTTTATTTGAAAAATATATTTATAATCATTTTTGTGATTTGTTTAACTATTTTTTCTGCTTATTATATGATTACATCAGAGTATCATCCTAAAGAAAATACGAGTACAAAACATGAGAAAAAAGATAAAAAGAAGAGTGTCCACAAGAAAGAGGATGATCTTAAAATTAATAATTTAAATGATCTGCAGGAGATTGTTTATGGTAACAAAGACGAAAAAACGAAAATGAATGCATATAATCAAGCAGTAGAAAAAAATCTTATACCACGAAGTAATAATTATCAATCAGCTGTATATGCATATGAAGAATCAATATGGATAAAAAATAATACAAATTAAACTTCCATAATACTATTGAAGTTTGAATTATTGTTATATATCAAAAGTACAGCAAGAATGAATATGGATAAAGGTAGTAATGTGATTGCCAAATATTCGTTTATAAAACTTGTTGTATAAAAAATACCAAAGCAATCATTTTATCTGTTAAATAGTCATTGGGAATTTATTTTGAGGGATTAAGCAACTTTATGTTGCTTAATCCCTTTTTTTGGATTCAGTCATATAGTAGTTCCACATAATAAATTCTCTGAATTTATTTATGAAGAACTACCTGAATATAAAGATATTATTGAACCGAATCCTAGTGTGGCATTAAAAAAATCCATTATATTTATAACGGATTATTCATCTGCTATTTACGATAGTATTTATAGAGGGGGATACCCAATATTCTATTGGGAAGAAAAAGATTATCTCATCGAAAATTATAAAGCTATTCCTCCTGTAAATGAATATAATGCGCCAGGTGAAATTGCTTATTCAGCTACTTCATTAGTAGATTTAGTAAAAGAGGCAATTGATAGAAATTATGAGATTCCACAAAATATTATTGCTAAATATAGAAAAATAAATGAGTTTAATGATAATAAAATGGTATGTCAACAGTAAACTGGACAATTTTTATGTGGTACTTAATTTATAATCCATTGG
>ERZ1023497.220-NODE-220-length-21391-cov-138.154949_pt1 | contig 21391 bp, 17 predicted proteins | sample MGYA00380543_ERZ1023497 | MGnify/ENA primary metagenome ERZ1023497 (study PRJEB33173, sample SAMEA4830384) | metagenome | study: EMG produced TPA metagenomics assembly of the PRJEB25223 data set... | reverse complement strand
GTTCCAACGGTATCACCTTTGTGCACTTTTTCCACAATGTGTGTTTCCGAACCTGCTGCAATAACTACTTTTTGACAGCCGTGTTGAATTGCTAATACAGCATCTTGAACCTTTGGAATCATCCCACCATAGATTTCTTTTTGTTCAATATATTTTTGAATATCTTTAGCATTGAGTGACGCCTGTACTTTTTCGTCAATAAGCACCCCTGGAATGTCGCTTAAAATATAAATTGGCGCTTCTAAAACTTCGGCTATTTTATATGCTAAAGTATCTGCATTAATGTTGTACTGTTGTTTCGTACCTTGTTTCAATCCTATTGAAGCAATAACTGGAATAAATTCTGATGCTAGCACATTCAATGCAGCAGTATTAATATTGATCGGTTCACCAACAAAGCCATATTGTTGATGTAAAGGTTCAATATCAAACAATTGGGCATCTATACCATTAAGTCCAAGTGCACCTTGTCCTTGTACATTAAATTTACTTACTAATTCAGGATTCACTTTCCCAATTAGTGTCTGACTCGTTATGCTTAATACTTGTTCAGAAGTTACGCGTAACCCATCTTTAAATTCAGGTGCTACATCATTATGAGCTAAAGCTGTATTAATAAAAGGTCCTCCACCGTGTACTATTATTGGCTGATAACCTTGTTGTTTTAACCTATAAATATCTTGGATAATTGAATCATCTAAATTCGTTAATGTACTACCGCCTATTTTAATTACAATATAACTCATTTCATCATCCTCACGTTCTATATGACGCATTTATGCGCACATAATCATAAGTCAAATCACAACCGTAAGCAACAGCGTTACCATGACCATCTCCTACTTTAGCTTCAATGACAATATCATCTTGCTCAAGCTTTGCTTTCATCGTAACTTCATCAAAGGCTACTGACATTCCTTGATGAACAACGTCTGTATCACACAATGAAACATAAGTGTCATCTGGTTCAAATTGATCAGAAGCATAACCCATAGCTGCAACAATACGTCCAAAGTTGGCATCTTCACCATGTATTGCTGTTTTTACTAAATTAGATGACACGATACTTTTAGCTATTTTACGTGCATCGATATCGTCAACGGCTCCAGTTACTTTGGCTGTAACTAACTTCGTTGCACCTTCACCATCTTTAGCAATTTCTTTTGCAAGATATTGGCAAACATAATGCATTGCTTCTTGGAATTCTTGCCAATCTGGGTGTTCAGTAGTTAATGGAGCGTGATTCGCTTGGCCATTAGCCATACAAAGCACCATATCATTTGTACTTGTATCGCCATCAACGGTAATCATATTAAAAGAATCATCAATCGTCATTTTTAAACTTTGGCTTAATGTTTCACCATCAATATTAGCATCAGTAGTTACAAAACCTAACATAGTGGCCATGTTAGGATGAATCATACCTGAGCCTTTGGCTGTTCCGCCAATAGTAACGGTTGTGCCATCAATTTCTACTTGAACAGCTAAATTTTTAGTACATTTATCTGTAGTTAAAATAGCTTCATTAAAATACTCACTATTATTATATTGTTCTTTTAATACATTCTGTGTTCCATGATAAATTTTATCCATAGGTAAAAATTCACCTATCACGCCTGTGGAAGCAACTCCAACATTGGTCGGTAAAATTTTCAATTGTTCTGCCACCCATTGTTGCGTATCTTTAGCATCTTTCAGCCCTTGTTCACCTGTACAGGCATTGGCATTAGCAGAATTAACTACGATGGCTTGTAATGTTTGATTTTGAGCTATGCTTTCTTGTGTCACGATTAAAGGGGCAGCTTTAAATCGATTTAAAGTATAAACACCAGCAGCTTGTGCTTCTGTAGTAGAAAAAATCCATCCAAAATCATTGTTATGTTTTCTTAATCCTGTGTGCATGCCACCAGCAATAAATCCTAGAGGTGAGCTGACATCACCTTCAAAATCTACATTTAATTTACTTTTTACTTGTACATTACTATAGTCTTCCATCCCATCTCTCCCATCTATGGATATACTGGCAATTGATTCAATCCTGTAGCTGAATCAAGGCCAAAAAGTTTGTTTAAATTTTGAATTGCTTGACCACTAGCACCTTTTACTAAATTATCAATGACTGACACAATAATAGCTTGGTTATTCTCTTCATTTACGTACACACCAATATCACAAAAATTACTACCTGCTACCTCTTTCGTTTTCGGAAATTCTCCTATGTCTCTAATTCGTACAAAGGGCGCATCTGCGTAATAACGCTGAAATTGTGCATGCAAGGATTCAGTGGTTGTATGTTCTTTTAATTGAACATAAATCGTTGATAAAATACCGCGTGTCATCGGTACTAAATGTGGGGTAAACGTTACCGCTATTTTTTCATCGGCAAGCTGTGTTAAATATTGTTCAATTTCTGGCTTATGTTTATGTTTACCTATAGCATAAGCACTGAAATTTTCATTCATCTCTGAATAGTGCACATGTTGGGCAAGTGACCTTCCAGCACCGGAAACACCTGTTTTAGCATCTATAATAATAGAATTATTATGAATTATTTGGCTATCTACTAATGGGTGTAATGCTAATAAAGTAGCTGTAGGGAAACAACCAGGATTGGCAATCAATTGTGTATTAGAAGCGTCAATAGTCGACCATTCTGCAATACTGTATTGAGCTGAATCCAAAGCTGATTGCGGTGCTGCTGTTTCTCCATAAAATTGTTCATACACCGCTCTATCTTTTAATCTAAAATCACCTGATAAATCAATGACTTTAATGTTTTGTGCTAAAAATTTCGGTGCTAAATGTTTACTTATATTTGATGGCGTAGCAAAAAACACAACATCACATGTAATATTATTATTTTCTAAAGACTCAAAACGATAGGGTAAATGGTTTAAGTGAGGAAAAGTTCCAGATACGAGTTCTCCTGCTTTAGAATGTGAAAAAATATATTTAATTTTTACACTAGGATGATGTGCGAGCAATCTAATAAGTTCTACCGCACCGTATCCACTTCCGCCTACTATACCAACTTCAATCATTTAGTTCAGTCCTTTCAGAATATTCCGTCTTTTAAGTTAATTTATTTTTGTAATACTTCAGTAATTACATCGATAACTTTAGTGATTTCTGTCTCATCAATAACTAATGGGGGCGAAATTCGAATAATATTACCTTGTGTTTCTTTGCATAACACACCTTTTTTAATCATCTCTAAACAATAAGGTTGTGCATTTTCTGTCAATTCGATCCCGATAAACAATCCTCTACCTCTCACATCGACGATTACATCACTATCAATCAACTGTAAATTGTTCAGTAACTGTTGACCTAATGTCGCTGAATTTTCGATAAGTTTTTCTTCTATTAATACATCTAAAGCTGCAGTAGACACTGCACATGCCAGTGGATTACCACCAAAAGTCGAACCGTGTGTACCTGGTGTAAGTACATTCATGACTGACTCGTCTGCTAATACTGCCGAGATGGGGTATAATCCTCCACCCAATGACTTACCGAGCAAGTATATATCAGCTGTTACACCTTCCCACTCCGTTGCAAACATTTTACCTGTACGACCTAGACCAACTTGAATTTCATCTGCAATAAATAAAATATTATGTTCATCACAAAGTTCACGTACTTGAGCAATAAAGTTATCAGATGGAATATTCACACCACCTTCTCCTTGAATAGGCTCTAAAATAATTGCAGATGTATGTTCATTAATTTCTGATTTTAGCTGTGCTACATCACCGAAATCAATGTAATGCATGTTATCTAATAAAGGTCCAAAACCTTGCTTATAACTTTCTTGCGATGATAAAGACAATGCCCCTAATGTTCTGCCATGGAAATTACCGTTCATTGCAATAATCTCACTGCGTCCTTCTGGCACACCTTTAACATCTTCGCCCCACTTACGTGCAATTTTTATCGCAGTTTCTACTGCTTCAGCACCTGTATTCATGGGTAATACTTTATCTTTATTAGCTAATGTACAAATTTTTTCTTCCCAAACACCTAAATTGTCGCTATATAAAGCACGAGAGACCATCGTTATCTGTTCGCTTTGTTCTTGAAATGCTTTTATGATTTTGGGATGGCAGTGCCCATGGTTAACAACTGAAAATCCTGAAATACAATCAATGTACTCATTGTTTTCAATATCCCAAACTTTCGCACCTTTACCTTTGGATAGAACTAGATTCATTGGACTATAATTGATCGAACTATACTTATCTGTATGTGTAATTACATCGTTCTTTAAATCGTTCATCAAAACCCTCTCTCTTTATATTTATTCTTAAAAATGAATTAATATTCGTTATCATACACCTCGACTGTTAATAAGTCAAATTAAATTACAGCTTCTTTTCTGTTATTAATCCTGCTACTCACTATTATCAAATGTTTACCATTTGTCATTATTGCAGCTTCTTTTTAACTTTTGTGATAGATTTAATATTTCAAAAAAACATGGCAACTGCAATTTTTTAAAAGATTCCTATACTATCCAACCATACAATGGGTTGTGCCACACATACTTTTCTAAATATTGTTAATATTCTGAAAAAGTTAATTATAACATACTCTTAAACTATTACAACTGTTATCATCGTAAAATTACACACAAATACGCATACAAAATTTATGCAAGTTTTAAGTTAATAAATAAAACCGGCAAATACTCAAATATTATTTGTCGGCTTTATACATGAGTTATTTTATCCTCCTATAAAGCTTTATTCTGCTGTTGTTGAGTCTAATTTTTGTTCTACTTTTAATTGTGAAGTCATATCTTTATTAATTTTTTTGGCACGTTTAAAATAAATGCTTTCAAAATAACTCGTTGTACCTAATTTATAAAAGATTAAAGCTACGATGATAATAACTACAAAATCATAAGGATAATGTATCCAGTTTAATCCTTTAAACTCTTTACTACCAATAAACGATAAGAAAGCTAAAATAATTAAATACACAATAATCCATAAACTACCACCGATTTGTTTTTTCGTGTTTTTCCAATTCATTTTATATTCATAGAAGAAATAAATTGGCAAGCCTAATATAATAATGAAAATCACTTCAGCTGTGGTTGGCCACATTGCCCAATAAATTGCTAAAGAAGCTAAAACGAACGAAAATGGTGCCATAAATTTCAACATACTTGCTCTAAATGGTCTATGCATTTGCGGCGCCATTTTACGTAATGAAATAACCGTCGTAGGTCCAGTTAAATACGCAACTAGTGTAGCCGTTGAAATAACACTCGCTAACACTGCCCAATCACGGAATAAAGAAACCATTATCATACTTATGATAGCATTGAAAATAATTGCTACTCGTGGAATTTTGTACCTTTCATTCATCTGTCCTAAGAATTTCGGTATATGTCCATTTTTTTCCATTGCACGTAACACACGACCTGTAACGGCCACAAATGATACACCAGTACCAAATGGTGAAACCACTGCTTCAATATAAAGTAAAATAGCTAGCCAATTCAATCCAAGTAAAATAGCCATATCAGCAAATGGTGAGTTGAAATTAATACCTGCCCAACCATTGCCGTGGAGCATATCGCTTGGCATTGATGTAATAAAGGTACTTTGCAACACTATGTAAAGCACTGCACTTAATGTTAATGAAATGGCAATTCCTCTAGCAATATTCTTTTCTGGTTTCTCTATCTCAGAACCCATATTAATGATAGTTTGAAATGCATTAAATGAGAAAATAATTCCAGAAGCTGTTGTAGCTGCAAATATTGGCGCACTGCCATAAGGCATAAATGTACCAACTGAGTGCCCATAATTGCCAGTATCGAAGCCAGAAATCATTAACATGATAATTGTTAATAATGGAACACCTAATTTAAACACCGAAATCAGACTAGTGAATGAGGTTAATAATTTAACAGACCAATAATTTAATAATGAAAATATGATGATAATAACGAAGACAGCCAATAAGCCAATATTACTTATTGAGCCTCCTTCCATTAAATTGCCCATAAACTTAGCCCAATCCCAAGGCCATGAACTCATATACTGTACTGCAGAGACTGCTTCAATCGGGATAATTGTTACAAGGGATACCCAATTGGCCCAAGCTGCAATAAAACCAAGCAAAGAACCATGTGTATATTGTGCATAGTTACTCATACCACCTGATTGAGGGAACATCGTGCCAATTTCAATATAGTTATACGCTATTGAGCCAATAACCGCAAAACCGATAATCCATGAAATAATTGCTGCTGGTCCAGCAATAGAAGATGCTTCCCACGCACCAAATAACCAACCAGAACCAATAAGTGATCCTAAGCCTAGTAGTACGAGTTGCGCTAAATTAATCTTATTACTCTTATTCTGTTTTTCCATACAAACTCCTATAACATTTTTTGTCTTTTATACTCATCTTTATTCTTGTTATACACAATATACATTTTATTGTATAGTCGATTATTATACACTTATTTAAAAACCAGTCAAACAGCTAACAATATATAACATTAATTGTATAAAAATACGTTATATAGCTAATTGATGCATAATCGTTTTTTTGAATTAACTTCGTTTATGCTATACGTACAGTCAATAAATCGGCACTTGCTTATGTAACTTATTTATTCATAAATTTTATAATTTCTATGCTTTCCACTGAACAATACTTTGACTCATACAGCCCTTTATAACAACATTTAACCGTTTACATAATCATATAAATTATAAATTTGGTACATTTTTCTCTATAATAATATTTTTTACACTTTGCGAGTGATATATGCATTTTTTCTCATGAAATTAGCCTTTATTTTGTACGATTTAATGTAACACAAATACGCTGCCGTAAAATTCTACACGCTACGAATAAGCATAAAAAAGAAGAGCAGAGCAATCTTATTTTCAAAAGATTACTCTGCTACCCCATATTTATCTACTTTTTAATATGCTAAGCCATTACTGAGGCTTATCTTCTTCTGTCCACCACAATGCATCTTTAGGATTTTTAATCACTTCTTCATACTCTGACTGACTTTCTACATTCGGATATGCACCACGTAATGATTTATTTGACGTTGACTTGAACATAAAGCCAAAGATTAATAAACCAATAACATTAATAGCTACTAAGTAATAAGATGGTGCAATTTGTTGGCCAGTTGTTTCCACTAAAGTTGATAAAATGAATGGCGTTAGGCCACCAAAAATAGCAGCACCAATATTATATACCAATGATAATGTTCGCAATCTTACTTTAGTATGGAACATACTTGGTAACACTGAAGGCATAACACCTTCAAACGTTGACATAAACAGTGCAATAATAAAGAGACCTATAATTACAACTGGAATGGATGGTATAGTCATTAGCCAAAATGCCAAAATTGAAAATAAGCTAAATCCTGCAAGTCCAAACATCGTTGTACGTTTATTGCCCACTTTATCACTATACCAACCAAAGAAAAAGACTGCCGGTATCATAAGTGCCATGGTTATCGTACTTAATATAGATCCCATCGTACCACCTAGATTAATTGTGGTATTTAAAAATGATGGCATGTATGACAGCACCATGTAGTTAGCAACATTTAAAAATGCTACACCAGTAAAGCACACAATAACGTCTTTCCAATAATATTTGAAGATATCTAAATAAGAATATTCTAATTCTTCTTGTTCTTCTAACGTAGATTCATATGCCGGACTCTCATCCAAACTACTACGCAGAATAATACCGACAATACCTAGTGGAGCTGCAATAATAAACGGTATTCTCCAACCCCAATCAGCCATTTGTTGGTCTGATAATAAAGCATACATTGTACCAGCCAATATTGCTGCCAAAATATTACCTGCCAATGTACCGATTTCTAAGCCACTTCCTAATTTACCGCGAGTACTATCAGGTGAAGACTCAGCAATAAAAGTCATGGCGCCTGCATACTCTCCTCCTGTTGAAAAGGATTGTATCATTCTAACTACAAGTAACAAAATAGGTGCCCAAATGCCTATTTGATCTTGTGTTGGTAACAGACCTAACATCAACGTAGATGCGGCCATTAATAAAATTGTAGTAGATAATACAATTTTTCTACCATATTTATCTCCAAGGTGGCTGAAGAAAATACCACCTATTGGTCTTACTATAAAAGCAAATGCAAATACTGCAAAAGTTGAAATGATTTGCATTTCTTGAGGTAAATTACCAAAAAAGTTTGCACTAAGTATGACTGCCAACTGGGCATACAAACCAAAGTCAAACCACTCTATTGCATTACCAATCCCCGTGGCAACGACTGTTTTTTTGGCTTTACTTGAATCAACGTGATTCACGTTTTCCTTTTTGAATTTCACACAAAAACACCCCTTATTTGTATCTACCTTTACAAATAACCTATTCAGATAAATATAAACACCAAATTAGAAATTTTAATTTTACACACTTTTGCTAAATTAAAATATCTTTCGTTATTTATGCACTTAAAGTTAATACTAAGTTGCTAAAACACTAATCATAAATAAGTTCATTAAAGGGTTAAGCAACTTAATTCACTTTTTTTTAGCGTGGTATAATAAAGTAGTTATATTTAACTTGGAGGTGCAAACATATGAAACAACTTTATTTTAATCATGACGGTGGCGTGGATGATTTAATTTCATTATTCTTATTATTACAAATGGAAAACATTAATCTTATTGGTGTAAGTGCAATTGGCGCAGATAGTTATGTAGAACCTGCAACGAGTGCATCCCAAAAAATTATCAATCGCTTTTCAACTACACAGATAGATGTTGCCGCTTCTAAAGAACGTGGCAAAAACCCATTCCCTAAAGATTGGCGTATGCATGCCTTTTTTATGGATGCTTTACCTATTTTAAATGAACCTACCGCTTCACAGTCTACAATACTTGATACCGACGCCTATCAAGATATTATTGACAAAGTAAGTCAATCTTCTGAGCCTGTAACCTTATTATTTACTGGACCATTAACTGATTTAGCTAAAGCTTTAGCAGTAAATCCAACTATAGAACACAATATTGCACGTTTAGTATGGATGGGAGGCACATTCTTATCAAAAGGTAATGTTGAAGAGCCGGAACATGATGGCAGTGCCGAATGGAATGCTTTTTGGGACCCTGAGGCTGTAGCTGCAGTATTTAATACTACTATTTCAATTGATATGGTTGCGCTTGAAAGTACCAATCAAGTACCGTTAACACCTGCTATTCGACAACAATGGGCCGACGAACGTCATCATATCGGGGTTGATTTCTTAGGAGTTAGTTACGCAGCAGTTCCACCACTAACACATTTCCAAACAAACTCTACTTACTTTTTATGGGATGTATTAACAACTGCTTATATTGGTAAACCTGAATTAGTACATCAATACACTGTGAAAGCCGCTGTTATCACTGATGGTCCTAGCCAAGGTAAAATTTACCAAGATGAAACTAACGGTCGAGAAGTAGACGTTGTTACTCATGTTGATCATGATGACTTTTTCTTATATATTACTGATTTAGCTAAAAAAGTTACACACTAACTTACAACACACATAGGAAGCGCTACAAAGACCTAGTGTTATTAAAAATTTTGTCGTCTCAATCTCTTGCTTTAAACATAAACGAACCTTAGGCTACTTTCACCTAAGGTTCGTTTAATATTGAAAGTTTTTTGGCCAATTACAGAAGAAAGCCCACTAGCCAAAGACACTAGCCTAAGGCAACGCCTACGGAAGTCTGTACAAAAAATCTGCCAATAAAACCGAAAACTTTGTCTGTATCCTCTTGTTTTATTGTCAGTAAACAGACCTTAAACATTAGTACTCCAAAAGATTTTTCTATATATTAGCAGTAATTTGAGCCGACTCCTGCGGGAATAGCACTAGCTGAAGACTACAGGTTGAAGCAGTGCCCGCGGAAAGTGTGCACAAAAACTGCTAACAAAATCGGTTTTCACCACATCCACTGAAATGATTCCTAGACACCTCTCGCTCACCTTTATACTGTCAATAACTTGTTGGAGTTAAAAACTGTTCATCTATAATCGAACGTGTATGTTGTTGTAAATGCGCTACAGACATATCACTATCTTCTTTAAACTGTACAGAATGTTTATCTGCTAACTTAGTTGGATATCGATGTAACGGATATACAGCAAAATTATATCTGCTATCGCTATTGCCAGGGTCTACAATTTCATTATGAATGACTAATGATTTCCACCGTACATCCTCAATCGACACCCCTTTAGGACTTTTGTTAATATCAAAATTCACACTTCCACCAAGGATATTTTTCTCGTCACCTGTTTCTTGGCCATTAAGAAAATTTCCCAGTGAATAGGCTACCAAAGTACGCTGACCATGCTTTCCTTCAACCCATTCCATTGGTTGTATAACGTGAGGATGCATACCTAAAACAACATCAACACCTTCATCTGCAAACAATTGTGCATAATACCGTTGCTTGTTACTAGGCTTACTTTTGCCTTCTTTGCCCCAATGCGCGGATACAATAATTACATCACTTAATTTACGCGCTTTAGCAATATCACGTTTAATCACCGCTTCATCGAAATAATTAATATGATAAGGCGCTTTACGCTTTAGACCATTCGTACCATATGTATAACTCAGCATAGCAACTTTAATACCTTTAACTTTTTTAATTGGAATATTATTACGATCTTCGGACGACTTAAATGTACCAGTGTACATTGTACGATGACGCTTCCATAAATCAATTTGATGTTCCAATCCAGCTACTCCTTGATCTAAAGCATGATTATTAGCCCCATTAATAAGATTAAAACCACTTGCTACTACATTTTGTGCTAACTGGCTTGGTGTATTAAAACGTTTAAAACCTGAAAATGCTTTATCATCTCCACCCATAGGAGATTCTTGATTAATATACGCTATATCTGCTGATTGAATATACTGTTCTACTGGTTTATACATTTCACTAAAATCAAACGTACCATCTTGTTGACTCGCATCATTATAAACTACAGGATGGATTAAGTTGTCACCTACTGCCACAACAGAGGTATGTTTGTCCAAATATTTCAGTTCATTTAACGTTGTATAACCAACACACAAAAATAAAATAATCACTAAACTGAACGTTAGTCTATATTTCTTCATTTTATTATCCCCTTATATATGTGTGATTATAATAATGAATTAAAAAAAGTAATCATAAAAACATAAGTTTGTTTAATATGATTACTTTTATTATATTATTCTAGAATCGTTTGACTCTCTTTTTCATGCAACATTTGAGTTATTTGATTATATTCATTCATCACAGCTACTTTAGGAACATGTGACTGGAGTTCTTCTTCATTCAGAGCAACATAGGTCATGATAATTACAACATCATCCACTTCAACCAAACGTGACGCAGCACCATTCAAACAAATCTTGCCACTACCTCGTTCACCTTCAATAACATACGTTTCAAAACGCGCACCGTTATTATTATTTACAATCGCTACTTTTTCATTAGGTAAAATATCCACAGCTTCTAGTATATCTTTATCAATCGTAATGCTGCCTACATAATTCAAATTAGATTCTGTCACTCTGGCTCTGTGAATTTTAGCATTCATCATTGTTCTAATCATTAAGATACCTCTCCTATTATAATATTATCGATCAAGCGTGCTGTAGAAAATTTCACTGCTAAAGAAATAAAAATACGTCCTGATATGTACTTTTGTTCCTTTAATTCTGGATAACTGTATACAGCAACTTCTTCTACATTACCACTCGTATGAGAGGTCAAACATTGTGTCACACCTTTTATGAGCACGTCACTGCAACGTTCACCTTCATCATATAATTGCTTAGCATAGCACAAACTTTTGTATAAATGTACTGCTTCTTCACGTTCTTGAGTAGTAAGATAAATATTGCGTGAACTTTTAGCTAAACCATCTGCTTCCCTAATAATATCAACACCTACAATACGAATATTATGATTAAAGTCTGCTACCATTTTTTCAACAATAGCTAATTGTTGGGCATCTTTTTTGCCGAAGTAAGCAACATCTGGTTGAATAATATTAAATAATTTATTTACCACTGTAACGACACCATCAAAATGACCTGGTCGTTGTGCACCTTCTAACACTGTAGCAAGTCTACCTACTTTTAACGCTACACCTAATTCAGCTGGATACATATCATCAACTGATGGATAAAACACATAATCCACACCTACAGTCTCTACTAAACTGACATCTTGTTCAATTTGCCTTGGATATGCATCAAAATCTTCATCAGGCCCAAACTGTAAAGGATTTACAAATACACTCGCAACAGTGATATCTTGCTCTCTCACAGATTGTTGCATCATGGTTAAATGACCATCATGTAGTGCACCCATTGTAGGTACAAAACCTATAGATTTATTTGATTTTCTTAATTGTAGCATTAACGATTGCATCTCTTGAATATTTGAAATAACTTGTGTCATTGTTCTACTCCTCGTCCCAAACTTTCTTTTTGTACGTATGTTCAACTGATGGAAATTCATGCTTTTTCACTTCTGTATGGTATTGTTGCAATGCTTCAACACCTATAGCAAAATCACCATATTGTTTGACGAATTTAGCATGTCGGTCTACACCATAATTTAAAACATCGTGATAGACCAATACTTGCCCATCTGTACCAACACCTGCACCAATACCGATCACCGGAATAGTCAAAGTCTTACTAATTTTACGTGCTAAGTCACTAGGCACAGCTTCTAACACAAGCATAATTGCGCCAGCTTGTTCCATGCGTTGTGCATCAGCTACTAACTGTTGTGCTGCTTCAGTCGAAGCACCTTGCATTTTATAACCCATAATACCGACACTTTGTGGTGTTAACCCAAGATGGGGTACGACTGGGATGCCTAATGCTTTACAACGTATAATAAATGATTCAATATGTGCACCTTCAGCTTTAATCGCATGTGCCCCACTTTGTTGATATAAACGAACTGCATTAGCTATATCTTGGTCTGGATTACTGCCCACCGTCCCAAAAGGCATATCAACAACGATAAACGTATTCGGTGCGCCTCGCTTCACAGCTTTACTATGATGTATCATATCGTCTAAAGTAACTTGAACTGTACTGTCATAACCAAGCACTGTCATACCTAAAGAATCACCGACTAATATCGTATCAATATGCGCTGCTTCTACTTGTTTGGCACTTGGATAGTCATAGGCAGTGAGCATAGATATCTTTTCCTTATTTTGTTTCATTGTTAATAAATCACTTATAGTTTTAACCATCATTTAACCCCATTTGTTATAATATTAGCAATAGTATATAAAAATCATACCCAAAAAGGAAGTAGTAAGATATGACAAAATTTGCTGTAATTGGACCAGGTGCTGTAGGTTGTACTATCGCTTATGAACTCAAAAAATCTTTTTCTACTGTAAGTTTATTAGGACGTCAACATAAGACGATCAATTATTACCCGGGAGATAATAATGTAGCACAACCGCTAAATGTCACACCATTAACCGAAGCTAAAGGTAAGGTTGATGTTGTATTTGTTGCTGTCAAAACGTATCAATTAGATTCTGTAATGCCTCATATACAACGGATTTGCTCCTCTAATACACTTGTAATTTTAGCGCAAAATGGTTACGTCAATACAGATAGTTTACAGCTACCGCATATCTATCAAGCAGTAGTCTATATTAGTGGCCAAAAGCAGCACGATAACGTGTTGCACTATCGAGATGAAATACTTCATATTCAAAAAGATTCACATACACAAGCACTTGCACGACAACTTCAACATACACAACTCACTTTAGTTTTAGAAGACGATATCACTACTAAAATTTGGTATAAATTGCTTGTTAATTTGGGTATTAATACAGTTACTGCGTTAACACAAACACCTGCCAAAGTATTACAAACTGAAGAGGCTAAACAATTATGTCGTGACTTATTACTTGAAGGTGTACAAGTTGCTAAAGCTGAAGGCATTCAGTTACCTCAAACTATTGTTGATGACATCTTTTCTATTTATAATGGTTATCCTGATGAAATGGGTACAAGTATGTATTATGACTATTTACACTCACGTCCTATAGAAGTAGAAGCCATACAAGGTTTTATCTTTCATAAGGGAATTAAACACAATTTAGCAATACCTACAATTCGTACAACTTATAAATTACTTCATACCTATCAACAACATGTAAAGTTATAAAGCATAAAACTATTTAAATTAACATTTTACATCGTCACTTACTATAGATATACAAAAAGAACTTGGAACATTAAACACGTTCCAAGTTCTTTTACTCTACAATTATTTTACAGCTTTGACGCTATTATTTAATTGTTCCAGCATCTTTGTCACTAACACCGTGTTGATAGTAGTCAACATACTCAGGTGCTAATAATTCTTTACCACGAATTATGTCTGCTGCTTTTTCTGCCATCATTAATACTGGTGCATGGATATTACCATTTGTTGTACGTGGCATTGCTGAAGCATCCACAACACGTAAGTTTTCCATACCATGTACTTTCATTGTCTCTGGATCAACTACTGACATTGGATCTGATGCCGGACCCATCTTCGCACTACATGAAGGGTGTAATGCTGTTTCGCCATCACGTTTAACCCAGTCAATAATTTCTTCAGGTGTTTGCACTTCTGGTCCTGGTGAAATTTCACCACCATTATATTTATCCATAGCTGACTGTTTTAAAATATTACGCGCAACTTGAATAGCTTCTACCCATTCACGTTTATCTTCTTCTGTAGATAAATAGTTAAAGACAAAGTTTGGTTTTTCAAATGGGTCTTTTGATTTAATTTTTAAATGACCACGTGAGTTAGAGTACATTGGTCCTACGTGTACTTGATAGCCATGTGCAACTGGTGCTTTTTGACCATCGTATCTTACAGCTATTGGTAAGAAGTGGAACATTAAGTTTGGATAATCTACTTCGTCATTCGAACGTACAAAGCCGCCACCTTCAAAGTGGTTAGATGCTGCTGCACCTTTACGTGCAAATAACCATTGCATACCAATCCAAGGCATTTTTAGTTTATTTAAACTTGGTTGTAATGAAATTGGTTCCTTACTCTTATGTTGTACGTAAACTTCTAAATGGTCTTCAAAGTTTTCGCCTACACCTGGTAAATCAATACGAGGTTCAATATCCATAGATTTTAAGAACTCTGCATCACCAATTCCAGATAATTGTAATAATTGTGGTGTATTGATGGCACCACCTGATAAAATAACTTCTTTTGCATTTATCGTTTGTTCTTTGCCATTACGTTTAAAGGTAACGCCAGAAACTTTATTATTACTTTCAAAGTTAATTTTCGTAACAAATGCACGTGTTAACACATCTAAGTTTTTACGACGCATTGCAGGGTGTAAGTATGCTCTTGAAGCTGACACACGACGGCCATTACTTACGTTACTATCGAAAGGTCCAAAACCTTCTTGACGGTAACCATTCACATCTGGTGTCTTATTATAGCCCGCTTCTACACCAGCTTCGAAAAATGATTGGAATAATGGGTTATCTGCTGGTCCACGTCTTAATTTTATCGGACCATGATGACCACGATATTGATCGTCTTTTGTTGCACCAAATGTATTTTCTAATCGTTTGAAATATGGTAAGACGTGTGCAAAGTCCCAGCCTTCCATACCTTCTGGTTCTGCCCACTTTTCATAATCAAGTGGATTACCGCGTTGATAAATCATACCGTTAATAGAACTTGAACCGCCTAACACTTTACCTCGGGCATGTCCTACTTTACGACCATCCATAAATGGTTCTGCATTTGTTTCATAAATCCAGTCATATAGTTTATTACCTGCTGGATACATTAACGCTGCTGGCATTTGAATTAATAAATCCCAAAAATAGTCACTACGTCCTGCTTCTAACACTAATACATTTTTCGATTTATCTTCACTTAAACGTGCGCCTAGTACTGATCCAGCACTACCGCCACCAATAATTATATAATCATAAGATTGTTTCATGTGTGTAAAAACCTCCTAAGTTTGTCTTAATTGTGTTCTTATTTACCAAACCAATTCACTGGTTCTGGATTTGTATTACGTAATATATGTTTTTCTTCTTGATATTCTGCTAGTCCTGCTTTACCTAACTCTCTACCAATACCTGATTGTTTGTAGCCACCCCAAGGTGCTTGTGCAAAATATGGATGGAAATCATTAATCCATACCGTACCCATTTTCAACTTACTCGCAACGCGTTCTGCTTTACCTACATCATTCGTAAAGACGCCACCAGCTAAGCCATAAATAGAATCGTTAGCTAATTGAATCGCTTCTGATTCTGTATCAAAGCCTTCAATTGTTACTACTGGACCAAAGACTTCTTCCTGCACGATGCGCATTGAAGTATCACAATTTGTAATTACAGTTGGTTCAAAGAAGAAACCGTCTTGTAAATCTTCACGCTCTGGACGTTTACCACCAATCGCAATCGTTGCGTTCTCGTCTTTTGCAATTTCCATGTAGTTTTCAATTTTCGTTCTATGTTCTGCAGAAATGACTGGTCCCATTTCTGTTGTTTCATCAAAGCCATTACCTAATTTGATATTTTTTACACGTTCGATTAGTGCTGCTTCAAATTTATCTTTGATATCGTTATGCACAATAATTCTAGAACCTGCGGAACATACTTGTCCTGCGTGGAAATAACCACCATTTAAAGCTTGATCCACTGCTAAATCAAAATCAGCATCGTCAAAGATGACGTTAGGGTTTTTACCACCTAATTCTAGGGCGATATTTGTCACATGGTCCGCTGCTTGCTTCATAATGTGTTTACCAGTTTGAATTCCACCTGTGAAAGAAACTAAGTCTACTTCTGGATGAGAAGATAACGGTTCTCCTACTTCAGATCCTTTACCTAAGACTAAGTTGATAACCCCTTTAGGGAAACCTATTTCTTCCATTAATTCGAATACTCGAATCGTTGTTAAAGGCGTAATTTCACTTGGCTTCATAACTAAGGAACAACCAGCTACTAATGCTGGTGCAATTTTCCATGAAGCTTGTAATAAAGGATAATTCCATGGTGTAATTTGTGTCACCACTCCTACAGGCTCTTTTACAACTTTACTTGTTGAGTTTGGAATTGGTGAATCGATTAATTCACCTCCGTCTTTATCGCCTAAACCTGCAAAATACATAAAGACATTATGGATATCGTCCATATCAGCATATGATTCTTCCAAAGTCTTACCAGTATCTAATGTTTCTAGTCTTGCTAATTCTTCTTTATTCGCTTTGATTGCATCTGCAATTGCTCTTACTTTCTGTGCTCTGACTTCACTTGTTTCTTGAGTCCATTCACCTAATTCAACCGATTCTCTCGCTGCCAAAATTGCGCGTTCAGCATCTTCGGCTGTGCCTTCTGCAACTTCTATAATTGTTTCTTGATTATATGGATTGATAATTTTACGTGTTTCATTATTTGCACTATCTACCCACTCACCATCAATATATTGACGACGAGATAAATTGTTTACAAGTTCCATCAAAATACCTCCGTTAACTTTGTTAAATTTTTATTTAACGAATTTTACAAACTTATGTTAGCATAGTAATTGAAAGTGTGTCAAACGCATTTAATTATTAAAATCGACGCTATACATCAAAATATCATGTAGTATTATGGTAATATTGGTATCAACGCGTCTTATTTTATTAATAATATTATGAATGGATTTGGAGGTGCACCTTATGGTGAATAAAGAACAACCTGAAGTGTTAGTAGACCAAGCTAAAGATATTGTTATCAATGCAATCGGTGCAACTATGGACTTGTATGGTATTAATCGGAGCGTCGGAAATTTGTATGGCACGATGTTATTTGAAGAAAGCATGACTTTAGACGAAATGCGTCAACAACTTCAAATGAGTAAACCTAGTATGAGTGCCGGTGTCAAACGTTTACAAGAATACGATATCGTGAAACAAAAATTCACGCGTGGTAGTAGAAAGCAACACTTTATTGCAGAAAAAAACTTTTTCAATTTCTTCAGTAACTTCTTCCCTCATAAATGGAATCGAGAGATTGAAATTAATAGAGACGGTGTTTATGAGGCGGTTGAACTTTTAGATAAGCTCATCAATGATGAACAGGTTGACGCTGATACTAAAACAGAAGCTGAAACAATTAAACAGCAACTTATCGACACGTTACCTTACTATGAATGGCTGGCAAATTTAAGTGACGCTATTGAATCAGGTGAAATTTTTGAATATTTCCCAATTCCAGAACAAAAAGAAATTAAATAACGTAGACAAGAGACTAGGACAATATTGATTGTCCTAGTCTTTTGTTATATTGGCAGTAGCTGACTGCATTGCAAATGCGCTTCAAACCAAGCTTTTTTCAATACTAGTCATCATTGCCGGGGGCCGACTTCTGTGGGAACAGCACACGCCGAAGACTACAGGCTGAGGCAGTGACCGCAGAAAGTGCACAAAAAAACTGCCGACAAGGTCAGTGACATTGTCGACAGCTTAGCGCTATAACTAATACTTTTGCGCTTCTGTTATTTATAAGTTATCATCTTGCTTTTTCTCACCAATTTGCGTAATGCGCAATGAACGACGTTCTATCTCTTTATATTTATCAGCACGACGTTGTAATTTCAATCGATCTTTATTTAACGTTTGAATAAACGAGTACATCATCATCACAAATATGACTAGCAGTGGCACACTGGAAACTACGGTGGCCGTTTTAAGTACGGTCATCGCTTCCTCACCACCTACTAACATTAATGAAAATGGTAGTAAACATAATGCAAAAGCCCAAAATAGACGATTGGCTTTGATTGGCTCTCCAATAACCATATTTTGTGATGCAGCAGCTAAGATATATGCGCCTGAATCAAATGTCGTTGCTAAGAATAAAATAGCTGAGATACAGAATAATACAATGACAACCTTACCTAACGGCAAATGATCTAAAATTGAAATTATGGTTGCTTCTGGTCCCATCGAATTGATATGACTTACAACATCAAAAGTACCTGAAACTTGTAAATATACTGCATAGTTTCCAAAGATACCAAAGAACAACATACAACCGAATGTGCCATATATTATCGTTCCTAAAACAACTTCTTTCAGTGTACGGCCACGTGAGATACGAGCAATAAATAAGCCGATAAATGGCGCATAAACGAACCACCAACCCCAATAGAATACTGTCCATGACTCAGGGAATTTCGTATCTTTATGACCAGGTATACTCGCTTCTGGTTCTAACCAAGTCGCCATTTGGAAAAAGTTTTTAAACATATTACCGGCACTTGTCACTGTATTTTCTAAAATATACAATGTTGGCCCGACAATGAGTACAAATGCTAGTAAAACAAATGCTAATATCACATTGGCATCGCTGAGAACTTTAATACCTTTTTTCAAACCCGAGTATGAACTATAAGCAAAAATAGCAGTAACACCTAATAAAACTATACTTTTGGTAATCATACTATTACCGTCAACGCCAAAAAGATTTTCCAAACCGGCTGAAACCATTGGCACACCTAATGCTAATGACGTCGCCGTTCCACCAACTAAACCAAGTATAAATAATACGTCAATAATTTTAGCAATAAATCCATCCGTGTGACCTTTTAAAATTGGTCTCATCGTTTGACTAATTTTATAAACTGGCTTGTTTTTCACAAAAATCAAATAACCAATAGCTAATGCTGGCAATACAAATGATGCCCATGCAATTGGTCCCCAATGGAACATGCCATACATTGTGGCATATTCTAAAGCTTCCGCTGACTTACCTTTTGCCCCATGCGGTGGAACTTGGAAATAATAAACCCATTCTATTAATCCCCAATATAAAATATCAGAAGCGATTCCAGCACAAAACAACATTGCTGCCCAACTAAATGTATTAAACTCAGGTCGGTCATTCGCACGACCCAAAGTGACATTTCCATACTTACCAAATGCAATGTACAGTACAAAAATTAATACTGCCAAACCGATAACTATGTATGCGACACCTAAATTGGTAGTCACTATATCATTTAATTGAGTAATAAAAACTTCGCTTGCTTTTGGAAAAACCATCATAGGAATAACACAAATTAATAAAATAGCAAAAGCACCTATGAAGGTTGTCCAATCCATAACCTTACTTCTACGTTCTTTTTCTTTATCCAAAAATGGGTCCCCCAATCAAATTGATTTTCATATTCCAAACATTTCATTACGCTAGCGCGAAAACAAATGCATAAGATTTAATTCACAAACATGAGGTTAACTAAAAATATATAATAATGCAAATTGCATACAGTTTTCAGAATCTTTCACGATGAATAAATATATATATTACATATTTTTCTTTCTCATAAAAATCGCCACAATCATAGTGTTAAATTTGAATTTAACGAAATGAACAAATCTTACGATAGTATAATTGTGAATTTTTATTCGTTTTTATAGTATAAATATCCATTTTAAAAAATTAAAATACACGCTATTTTTTGCATGCACTGCATAAACTCAATTTGACATATCAACCTCATTTTCTAGCTGATTTTATTTCTTCTGCAAAATATCATATGTCCTTATTTATCGCTGTATTTTATTATTTTTGAAAAGTAAATATTGCGTATTTTGCTTGGTAACATTATTTATTACTCGTAAAAATTGCTAAATTCAATAATTTTTATTTCAATAAGTGAATAGTTATTGTCAAGGGCACACGTTTTAAGTAGTATTGATATTATAAAAATTGTTTTATCTATGAAACGAGGGAATGTTATGTGGACTTTTTATGCTGAATATTGGCGCAATGCTTTAAACTTTAAGGGGCGTTCTAGACGTAAAGCACTGTGGTATCCAATATTATTAAATCATGTTATTTTTACAGCTGTGATTAATATTTTTTGTGCTACTGTTTTAAGTTTTTCTGAACAAAGTATTTCAATAGTAAACACACTACTCGCTTTAATCTTTTTTGTTCCTGATTATGCTGTATCAACACGTAGATTACATGATTCTGGAAGAACAATGTTATTACCAACATTATTTGGTATTACAATACTGTATACGCAGTTACTGAGCTATATTGCACCAACAGGGACGTTTGCAATCATCATCACTTTCCCTATTAGTATTTTCTCCTTAGTCGTATCCATTTTGATATTGATTTTTTCTTTACTACCGGGAGATAAGCAGGTAAATGATTACGGTTCAAACCCACGCGTAAATCATATTTTTTAAGTGTTTTTAAACTCTAACTTTATTATGTTACATTGTTGAACATTCAGTTTATGATTTATGATTACCG
>ERZ1023497.216-NODE-216-length-21725-cov-138.286387_pt1 | contig 21725 bp, 14 predicted proteins | sample MGYA00380543_ERZ1023497 | MGnify/ENA primary metagenome ERZ1023497 (study PRJEB33173, sample SAMEA4830384) | metagenome | study: EMG produced TPA metagenomics assembly of the PRJEB25223 data set... | reverse complement strand
CACAATCTAATGAAGCTGCATAAGGGTTGTTTGCACTATGACTACCATGTCCGCATATGACCACTAATGGCGCAAAATCTTCCGTTAAATCCATTAATTTCAATGCTTCTCGTGCGTAAGTAAGCTGTTCTTGTTTCGTAAACCCAATAGGTAAATCACCAAACCGATTTGACGCATAATCTATAGAAAGTTTCGTTTCCGGTTTATTCATAAGATTTTTATTAAATCGATTGACCAAATCTCCCGTACGTTTAGGCATAAAGCTTCTCGCTATCGTTTGTACACTTAGCCATGAACCTGTTAGTTCTGGAAGCAATAGACTTGGTAATACATTTTGTTTCATTTTTTTAAATGTATAAAATATTGACGAAATACTTTTTTTCTTTTCAACGTAATGATTGGATTGATGTGCACCTTCGTATTCATAAATCTTATGTTGCGGTTTATTCATTACTGGTAAAGCATTATGTGTATGTTGATGTCCAAGTTCACACTTTTCAATTGGTAGTCCAAAGAATCCTGCAATACCAATCGTTTCGAAAGGACCTTTCATTTCTAATTGTCTTCTAAAAGGTTCCGACCGTGTATCAATACAAAAAGCGAGCTGTGCCTCGACAAATACTTTATCATCTTCATGATGGAAATGAGATTGAATTTCACTTTGTAATTGTGACGCATACGTATCTTCCCAAGCTTCTAGCAATAATTTATGTTGTGTAATGCGATCAAATTGATGCGCAAATGTTACATAATCTTCTCGTTCACCTTGAGATAATGCGAACCAATTTTCCAACGTTAAGATTCCACTTTCAAACCAAGATAGCACTTGAGACATATCTTCTGCAGTATGTTGTTGCTCTTGAGCTTTCTCACTCATCAATGTCCATTCCAAAGCCAATCTTATGGCTAAATAATCTGTCAGCAAGTTTAAACGTTCGTCTTTCCAAAGCATCATACCTGCCCACCCTGGTAAAGCCAACAAGTGTATTTCAAGATATGTTTGTACTTGTACTTCTGATATACCTAGTTTGTCTAAACAGCTTTCTATTGTTTCAATAGATGTTGATGGTAGCATTTTTATTTTATGTCTCTCTGCTTTCGATAAAGCGGGATCCAAATGAGCTAACCTTTTCCAATTTTTAAAGAAACCTTTACCATCTTTATGGATTGCCCATCCTGATTGATTATCATCAAGATATAATTTACTCCACTTAATCATTTGTGCATCCAACTTATCTAAATATGCCTGTCCAGAATATTGTTCAATACGCGTACTTAATATAATGTCATCATCTTGTTGTTTATTTAGTGCAACATTTTCTAATGACGTTCTTAATTGTTTTTGCTCTTGTTCTGTAAGATTTACTTTGTGAGTTCTATTAAACAATATGCATTCAGCGTATTCTCTTAACATCACTTTATTTAATGGGGTATTTTCGTTCGATAGCCATGCTGATAATCGTTCTTCTATATATTCTTGTTTAATTTCTCCATTTTCAATTGCAGCAAATAATAAACTTTCGTTCGGATACAAATCGACATTCTGTACCTTTTGAAACCATCTCGCGACATCTTCAAAAGTAAGATCTTCTAAACCCGCCCAAGGATGTCTTGCTGCAAATATATTAATAGGAGAAAGTGGTGTTATGACACGACTCGCCTCTTTAATTGAATATGTGATGTCATTTTGTAATTCAATTGTTTGCGTCATGTTGATAACCTCCTTTAAACGTATGATTTTTCAAATAGCGTGGATGCGTTTCAATATTTTGCACATTTGATTCACCTAAATGTACAATCCATAAATATATAATCGTGACAATTTTAGATGAATGATTTCTTGCAACCCACAAGTTCAGTGCACTTCCTATTAAAAGCAATACAATCATGATAATGACTGCAAATATAGGTGTATGATTCACATTTGTAGCGTATTGATGTAACAAATCATGGAATAAATGATGTACACCAAAGTAAGATAAACCAACAATTAAAAGTGCTAATAATCCAATGATTCTACCTAACTTGCCCTCACCATATGCGACTAGTTGTGTCCATGAAACAGATAATGACCAAGCTAAAATAAGCGCACTAATGATTTGGTAACTACTTGTCGGATCCATAAGCCAAAAGATAATACCAATCATAATTGATAATAATCGACCAACTAGAACCCATATATATGACACACTTTCATTCATTCTTGAAGGCATATCAAAAGTTCTTACAGCAGAACCAGAACGTAAAAATAATGTCGCTTTAAATAATCCATGTAACATAAGATGAACGATAGCTGCTGAATAAACACCTAAAGCACATTGGATAAGCATAAAGCCCATCTGTCCAATCGTTGAACCTACTAACTGCCTTTTGTAATCCACATGTACTAAACTAATGCCTGCTCCCATCAATACAGAAATCGTTGCGATAATGATAAGTAACCCAATTATCCATTCATTTGTAAAAATCGGTGCAAATCTCGTTAAAATAACACCACCTACATTTACAATACCGGCATGCATAATCGCTGAAACAGGAGTTGGTGCCGCTACAGATTCTATTAGCCATCTATGAAATGGCCACTGAGCTGCTGGAATGATGACCGATATCACTAACATCAACTGAATAACCACACCTTGCCACGAATCAAATTGGTCAAGATGGCTTTCACTAAATATAGTAGACTGTTGCCATTCACCCGTTACATTGTATGTCAGTATAATCGCGATTACTAAAGCAATCCAACTAACGATAAAGATCATGCTAGTACTTTTCGCTAAACGTTTCGTAATGTGCCATTGTTTGTTTAAACCGATTAAACGCGTTAAACAAAATAATGTTAACCCCCATAATATCACCATTAATCTTAAATCATTACTTAACCAACCAACTGAAGCAAATACCGTCATAAATGTAAATAATGAAAAATATTTACGATACTGTGCATCTCCATCTAAATAACGTACGGAAAACCTTTGAATAATAAGACCAATACTCAAAATAAAGAGTGCGAGCAACCATGACAATTTATCTAAATGCCAAAATCCTATATATACATTTCCGCTTGTCATACACAACCCAATTAATGAGATAAGCACTGGTATAAATGCAATTACTAAGTGAACATTAATATATGCCTTTGCCACTTTTGGCACTAAATATATGATGCTACTTATAAGCGCCAATCCAATTGAAATAAAAAATAATACTAATAAACCTATCATGTCGGTTGCTCCTTTTCTGTTAAAAGCAATAAAAAAAGCCGACAATTTAAAACAAACCTCTCGTGCAGATTTGCTTTAATTGTCGGCTTCAATCAAACTAACGCTTACCGTTATTTTAATTGCTTCCTTATTATTTATATGTAATCTTTTTGAAATTTTTATTGTGAGTCATTGCACCGTTTTTACTTTTTCAATTAGCCAATATCGATTAGCCACTTGCTAAAGTTTAGATGCTATGAATTTTTTATATACTTTAATAATATATATTTATTTTTATCAAATGTCAATAGTTTGACTATTTAAAGTATTCTATAGTTTCATTTATTCGTATTAATGATTATTCACTGTTAAAATAAAACAATATATTAAACAAAACGAGGAGATTAACATGAATAGATCAGACTTAATAGCACCAGAAACATACAATATTGTTAATGGAATCGAAAGACATGCAGTAGATGAAACGAAAGAAGCCATTATATTTGAAGATGTCGATGGCAACGTACAAACAATTACGTATGCTAAACTCATCCAAAATTCAAATAAAGTGGGCAACATCTTTAAAGCTCAAGGTCTTCAAAAAGGCGACAAAGTCCTTATTATGATGCCACGCTCAATTAAAACTTATGAAGTTTACATTGCTGCACTTAAACTCGGCCTTATTATCATTCCAAGTTCAGAAATGTTAAGAACTAAAGACTTACAACACCGCATTACGCATGGTGAAGTCAACGCAGTCGTAGTCATCGACCAATGTACAGACGAATTTGAAAATATTCAAGAATATGATCAACTCACTAAATTTATCGTAGACTCTAAACAACAAGATTGGATTTCTATCGATGAAGCAATACAAACTGCAAGCTCAGAACTTACAGTTGATGAAACAAAACGTGATGATACCGCAATTTTATCATATACATCTGGTACAACTGGATTACCAAAAGCTGTTATACATACACACGGATGGGGATTTGCACACATTCAAACAGCGCCAAAACATTGGTTAAGTATTACAGACAAAGATACTGTATGGGCAACTGCAGCACCAGGTTGGCAAAAATGGATTTGGAGTCCCTTCCTTTCAATATTAGGATCTGGCGCCATCGCATTTGTTTATAACGGTAAATTTAATGCAGCTAAATATTTGGACTTACTCGAAAAACATCAAATTAACGCATTATGTTGTACACCTACTGAATACCGATTAATGGCTAAACTGCCTAATCTTTCAGACTATTCATTGAAACATCTACACAGTGCTGTATCAGCTGGTGAACCATTAAATAAAGAAGTCATCGAACAATTCAATTATAACTTCAACATTAAAGTACGAGATGGATATGGCCAAACTGAGAATACATTACTTATCGCATTTTTAAAAGATACAGAAAGCAGACCAGGTGCCATGGGTAAAGCAATACCAGGTAGTTATGTAACTGTAATAGACGAAGATGGTGACTCAATAACAAACGGTGCCACAGGAGACATTGCCGTATCATTAGATTCACCATCATTATTCCAAGGCTATTTTAAAGACGAAGAACGTACCGAAAAATCAAAACGTGGAAACTATTATGTAACTGGAGACCGCGCAAGATTAGACGAAGATGGGTACTTCTGGTTTAAAGGAAGAGAAGATGACATTATCATTAGTTCAGGTTATACAATCGGACCATTCGAAGTAGAAGACTCACTTACTAAACATCCGAAAGTACAAGAATGCGCAGTCGTCGCAAGCCCAGATGAAATCAGAGGCAATATCGTCAAAGCATTTGTCATTTTACAAAATGATATCATAGGCGACGAATCACTCGTCAAAGAACTACAAACTTACGTAAAAAGTGACGTCGCACCATATAAATATCCAAGAGCAATCGAATTTGTATCCGAACTACCAAAAACAAACTCAGGCAAAATACGCCGCGTTGAATTAAGAGAAGCAGAAAAAGAAAAATATAATAAACAATCATAGGAAAAGAAGTAATGAAAAGTAGTGATTGGAGGGGAGCGGAACAGAAATCTAATTTGTATAAAAAGATTTCGTAGTCCCGCCCCGGCAAGGATGACTAGAGTTGAAAAGGCTTGAAACAAGCGTATTTCAATTCAGTCATCTACTGCAAAGACACTAAAACTGGCTGAGATATGCTTTATGTCCCAGCCTCTTTTTTGTTTGAGTTGAGATATGGAGAGATGTGAGTTTACTTCCTCTTTAACTCACATCTTTCCTAATCTCGTGAGTTTACTATCCTTTTAACTCACATCTTTCGCAATCTCGTGTGTTTACTCCTCCTTTAACTCACATTTTCACCGATTTCTCGTATTTCCACCCCATCACCCACACCCTCACCTCAACAAAAAAAGCATTCGACCGTATGATCGAATGCTATATAAATATTATCTTACATATTCAAATATGCCAGCTGCTCCCATTCCGACGCCGATACACATTGTTACCATGCCGTATTTGGAGTCTGGGCGTTTACTCATTTCTGACAATAGTTTACCTGTTAACATAGCACCTGTTGCACCGAGTGGGTGTCCGAGTGCTATTGCACCACCGTTAACGTTTGTCTTATTAATATCTAACCCAGCTTCGTTAATAGATGCTACTGTTTGTGATGCAAATGCTTCATTGAGTTCTACTAAATCAATATCATCTACTGATAAATTGGTTAATTCTAATACTTCTGGTATTGCATAAGCTGGTCCTATGCCCATTAATTTAGGATCTACACCTACTGCTTTAAATCCTACAAATTTAGCAATTGGTTTAACGCCTAATTCTTTTACTTTATCACCTGACATCAATACAACAAATCCTGCTCCGTCTGTTAGTGGAGCCGATGTACCTGCTGTAACTGTGCCGTCAGCTTTAAATACTGTTCTTAATTTAGATAATGTTTCTAAATCTGTTTCTGGACGAATGAGTTCATCTTGTTTAAATATTTCTTTCGTTACATTTGGACCATTCTCATCGTATTTAACTTTATGCACTTCAATTGGTATAATTTCATCTTCAAACTTACCTGATTTTTGTGCTTCAGATGCTCTTTTATGACTTTCAACTGCATAAGCATCTTGTTCTTCTCTTGAAACTTTATATTCTTCAGCAACCATTTCTGCCGTTAGTCCCATAGGATAAGAAACACCTGTATCCGCTTCTTGTAACTGCGGATTATTTGTTGGCTCATTACCCCCCATTGGTACGGCACTCATTAATTCAACGCCACCTGCTACAAGCACATCTGCCTGCTCAGACATAATTTCATTCGCTGCTATCGCAATGGTTTGCAAGCCTGAAGAACAATAACGATTAACAGTTTGTCCAGGCACTTCATTTGGTAATCCAGCAAGTAATGCTATTGAACGCGCGATATTTTGACCTTGTAATCCTTCAGGAAAAGAGTTCCCCACGATAACATCTTGAACCATACTACCATCAAATGTACCACCTACACGATTGAGTACACCTTTTAATACTTGAGATGCAACTTCATCAGGTCTTTCATGAAATAATGCACCACCTGGTTTAGCTTTACCTGCTGCAGAACGTCCGTATGCTACTATATATGCCTCTTGCATTGATATCCATCCTCTCTTATTCAACACTTCATTAGTTACGTAATGGTTTACCTTTTTCTAACATATGCGTGATACGATCATATGTTTTTTCATTTTTGAGTAGAGATAAAAAGCCTTCTCGTTCAAGCTTTTGAATATATCGTTGATTAATATACGTATTACGAGGTAAATCTCCACCTGCAAGTATATGTGCAACTTTTAAAGTAATTTCGTAATCATAATCACTAATGAAGTGACCAATTCTTTGCGCATCTAGTTCAGCTTGTGCTAAAGCTTTAAAATCTCTGCCTAGCGCTGGATATTGAGCTTTAGGTTTAGGAATATAGTTTGTTTCAGATTCATATCTCGCTTTATTTAAAGCAACTTCAACACGTCTTTCTTTGTTGAAAATGATTGTATCGATATCTCTTAAATAACCATATCTCTTAGCTTCGTATGCATTTGTAGATACTTTAGCTAAACCGACATTCATTAATACTTTCGTAATCGATGCTTGTTTATCATCATTTTTATGATTTGATCTAAGTACTCTATCTGCAAACTCCGCTAATCCACCACCTGAAGGTAACAAACCTACACCAGTTTCAACTAATCCAATGTATGTTTCACTCGCAGCAACGATAAATGGTGAGTGTAAGACAACTTCACAACCGCCACCTAAAGCTCTACCATGAACTGCAGTTACGATAGGTTTTAGTGAATATTTCATTCTTCCGAAACTTTCATGTAATTTATCAATTGCCGGACCTACTAATTCATCTACTTTCAGACTTTCATGTGCTTGTTTCATTAAGAACAAGTTTGCACCGACACTGAAATTATTGCCATCTGCATATATAACCATGCTTGTATAATCTTCTTGTTCTAATAAATCAATCGATTCTATTAAGTCGTTCGCAAAGCCATCAGATATAATATTATTTTTACTTTGAATTTTAAGTAATAATTGATCTTTATTTGCTACTGATAAATTAGAATCTTCTCTATTCCAAACTTCACGGTCAATAAAAGCTGATGTCGGTGTGACACGTTCTATTGATTCGCCTTCTTTATAGAAGCCACCGCTTTGTTGTTCGATCCATTCAGGTAATTCACCGAGTTCTTGTTTCATTCTATCTTTAACACGGTCAAAACCCATTAAGTCCCAAAGTTGGAATGGTCCTTTTTTCCAGTTAAATCCCCATACAAGCGCACGGTCTACATCTTTAAAGTCAGATGCAGCTTTAGGAACATTAATCGCTGAATAATAGAAATTATTTCTTAATGTTTCCCATAAGAATTTACCTGCATCATCTTCAGCATTAAAAATGACATCTAAATTGGATTTTAAGTCTTTACTAAATTTAGTAAGAATTTCGAATTTAGGCGGTTCAGGTTGTACGTACGAATCACTTTCTATATCGTAAACAAGCCTTGTCTTTTTATCTTTTTTATAGAAACCTTGTTTCGTTTTTCTACCTAACGAGCCATTTTTAACAAGTGTATCGGCAACTTTAGTATCTTTGAAATACGGTTGCTCTTCAGGCACTTGTTGGAGTCCTCTCGTAACGGTAACGGCTATATCTAAACCAACTAAGTCAGATAAACCATATGTTCCGGTACTCGGTCTACCAATTGCTCTACCCGTTAAAGCATCTACTTCAATAATTGAAAATCCTTGTTCTTCGCCACGATACATAATGTCATTCATCGTTTGTGTACCGACTCTGTTCGCTACAAATCCAGGCACGTCATTCGCAACGACAACACCTTTACCAAGTACTTCTTCAGCAAATACTTGTGTTCTTTCAACAATCGCATCTGAAGTATTACGATTCGGAATGACCTCTACAAGTTTCATAATGCGAGGTGGATTAAAGAAATGTAATCCTAAAAATCTTTCTTTATCTTGATCACTAAATGCTTTAGATATTGCTTCAATTGGAATACCTGAAGTATTCGTCGCAAATATCGCATTATCTTTCGCAACTTGAGTAACTTGTTTCCAAACTTGATGTTTAATATCTAATTCTTCTTTAACCGCTTCAATATAAATATCTGCATCATCTTCACCTGTTAAATCATCTTGGAAATTACCGTAAGATAAATTAGATGCACATTCTAAATCGAATAATAATGGTCTTTTAGCATCTGTAATCACATCATATGCTTTTTTAGAAATTTTATTCGGGTCTTTTTCATCGATTACTATATCTAATAATTTTACTTTTAAACCTGCATTCACTAATAGTGCAGCAATTTGGCTACCCATTGTACCTGCACCTAGAACGGTCGCTTTACTTATCGTCATAAAAAGTCCTCCAAATTCATATATTCTGAGTGTGTTTCATCTTGCTCAGTTAGCTTAAATAAATGCTGAATCTCCAGTTAATGCACGTCCAATTAACAGTGCATTGATTTCGTGTGTACCTTCGTATGTGTATACTGCTTCTGCATCTGAGAAGAATCTCGCAATATCATATTCAGCTAAAATACCGTTACCACCTGTGATACCTCGACCCATTGCGACAGATTCTCTTAATCTAAGTGAATTCATCATCTTAGCAGTTGAAGTGGCAACTTCGTCATACTCACCATTTTCTTGCATTCTAGCAAGCTGAGCACATATAGACATTGAATGTGCTAAATTTCCTTGCATCATTGCTAATTTCTCTTGGATTAATTGATATTTACTAATTTCTTTACCGAACTGTTTACGTTTTGTTACATAATCAAGCGTTGCGCGTAAAGCACCTGCTAATGCACCCGTTGCCATATATGCAACACCTGCACGTGTAGAATAAAGTACTTTCGCAATATCTTTAAAGCCATTTATATTTTGAAGTCTTTGATCTTCTTCAACTTCTACATTGTCTAATTTAATAATTGTATTTGGAATAATTCTTAAAGCAATTTTATTTTCAATCACTTCAATATCTACACCTACTTGTTCTGGTCTGATAATAAAGCCTTTAGGTTTACCTGTTTCAACATCAACAGCATATACCGGAATAACATCCGCTAAATTTGCACCACCTATCCATTTCTTTTCACCATTTAAAATCCATTTATCGCCTTCACGTTTTGCAGTTGTTTCTAGTCCACCTGCAACATCTGATCCGTGTTCTGGTTCAGTTAACGCAAAGCATGTTCTTAATTCATGTGATTGTAATTTAGGGATGTAGTATGCAATTTGCTCTTTACTACCACCGAATAAGAATGAATTATGTCCTAATCCTTGATGAACACCTAATAAAGTCACTAAAGATACATCGAATCGTGCTACGACATAAGACATGAAAAATTGGAATAATTGACTGGGTGTCTTAGCACCTTCACGCCCTTCAAATAATAATGGATTTTGGAAATAGTTGAGTTTACCCATATCATCGAAGAAGTCTTCTGGCACTGTCGCATTCACCCAATGTTCGTTGATTGTTGGACGATATTTTTCTTCTAATAAATCATTAAGTTGTTTTAAGAACTTAACTTCACCTTCTGTTAATTGTTTCGAAATATTCAGTACATCCTCTGGAAATAATGCTTTTAATGTTTCTAATTTTGTTGACATATATATGACCTCCAAATGTTATTAAAGCGCTTACATAATTCTCTAAAAAAATTTAGTATTCATGTTAGCGTCATCTTTGTTTATTATTGAAACTTTCTCTTCATCATAGCTTTCACTTCTAACTTGTCTGGTTTAGCAGTTGAAGTTAATGGCATTTTCGTTACGGATAGATAATTTTTAGGTACTTTATAACTCGCTAAATTCTCACGCATATAAACATCTAATTTCTCTACGAAATCTGGATCTTGTTCATTGAGTAACACAGCAGCCGCTACAGTTTCTCCAAATTTTTCGTTTTCATAACCTACGACTACACATTGTGCAACGAGTGGATGACCAGCTAGAACGATTTCAACTTCAGATGGTAAGACATTCTCTCCACCTGTAATAATCAATTCTTTTTTCCTATCTACAATAAATATATCGCCATCTTCATCTATACGTGCTAAATCACCTGTTAAGAAATAGCCATCATGGAAAGATTTATCCGTTTCTTCTTGTTTTTGCCAATAACCTGGTGTAACTTGTTTACCTTTAATCGCTAATTCACCAATTTCACCTACAGGTACGTCATTGAAATCTTCATCAAATAATCTTGATTCTACGTACATGACAGGCTTCCCTATACTCATTGGCTTTTTAAGTGAATTAGTAGGTGTATTTATCATCGCTAATGGTGCTTCTGTTAAGCCATAACCATTAATAATATTTAACCCCATGCTTGCAAATTTTTTCTGAACACCAGGTAACGGTGCTGAACCACCTTGAATAAGAAAATCAATATTGTCAAAGTTCTTCACATCAAAGTTAGGTGCTACTAACATGGCATAATACATTGTTGGAATAAGCGATAAGTAATTCGGTTTGTATTTAGCCATTAAATCATTGAGTTGTTCACCTTCGAAGTAACGATGTAATACGAGTGAACCACCTGCCATCAATAACGGAATGACTAAATCATTAAATCCAAATACATGGAACATCGGTAACGAAATAATAGATGAAAATCCTGAATTCACTTTATAAGTGAGTATCGTATTAATCGCATTCGATGTGAACGAATCATAAGTGAACATGACACCCTTTGGTAATCCTGTTGTTCCACTTGTGTACATTAATGCCGCTAAATCATCACTACCTACATCTACTGTCTTGAATGGTTTATGATTTTTAGGATTTACAAGTTCATCATATTCAGGTGAATCGATATCCATGTGTAAATAGTCATCTGCTATCCCTTGTAAACTACTTAAATGACGATTCGCATAGAATATAAACTTCACACCTGAATCTTCAATAACACTTTCAATTTCGTTCGGTTTGAGTCTCCAGTTCATTGGGAAGTATACTGCGCCAATCTTAAATGAAGCGAATAGTAAGTCAATCACCGCTACATCATTAGGTGCAAATATCCCAACGACATCTCCCTTTTTTATGCCTTGTTCTTCAAGATGGTTGGCCAAGTTCTCAGCACGAATATTTAAATCTTGATAAGTCCATTCTGTTCCTTTTAGTGGATCGGTAACTGCTGCCTTTTCTTCGTCATATTGCGCTCTCGTTTTAATCCAATCGTAATTCATATTAAACTACCCCCTTAATAGTTTGAACCATTGTCTTTAATACGTTGTTGCAATCCTCCCCAATTTTCTTGATAAATTTGCTGATCCGTTACTTTAAGTTCTTCAGCAATTATCGGTTGAAATGCTATATTGGATAGAATATCTTTCTCTAAATCTAATCCAGCTGCAATTTCAATTAATTTGACACCTTCATCGGTTAATTGGAATACAGCGCGTTCCGTTACATAATAGACTTCTTGATTTAACGTTTTAGCATATGATGCATTGAAGTCCATATTATGTACTTGTTCAACAAATTTCTGAGCATGACCTTCTTTTTCAATTACTAAACCTTTATCATTCCAAGTAGCCTTACTTCCTACTACCATTGTTCCTGAGAAAATAATTTTTTGGACCGTTTGACTAATATCTATGAATCCTCCACAACCATTCATTCTATCGCCATATTTTGAAACATTGACATTACCAAACTGATCCACTTCAGCAAAGCTTAAATAAGCTACATCTATGCCTCCGCTATAAATAAAGTCCCATGTCATTTCATGTCGCATCTTCGCATCTAAATTGTAATTTAATCCGAAGTTTTGACCACTTCCTATCATTCCACCAAATACACCCGTATCTATATTCAGCTGAACTAAATCTTCAGCTTTTTCCTCAACCAATAAATTCGATAATTCATTGTTAATGCCAAACCCTATACTCACAACATTACCTACATTTAAAAATTGGGCAGCACGTCGTAAAATCACTTTACGTGTACTCAATTCATTAATTGGTTCAGGCATACTAAGTACTTTATATTCACCCGAAATAGCTGGGTCATAATAATTTTGAATGGTTTGTCTATGATGTTTTGGGTCATCATTTACACATACATAATCCACAAGCTCTCCAGGAATAAAGACTTCTGTTGGCTTAAAGCTACCATGTTGTACAATTTCTTTAACTTGTACAATAACTTTTCCACCATTTTGATGCGCCGCTAAAGCAGCACCATAGCCTTCTCCCAAATGTGCTTCATGATGCATATAAATGTTCCCCTCGCTATCAGCGTATGTACCACGAAGCAATGCAATATCAACTTTAGGAAATTTATATTGTAAATATTCCTCATTATTAATTTCTAATAAAGAAACGATATCTTCCTTAGTCACATCATTGACTTTTCCGCCTTCAAATCTAGGATCCACGTAAGTGTGTAAACCTATTTTAGAAATCATATCTGGAAATTTGGCTAACGAATTACGATAATGTGTAGCTAACAATCCTTGCGGTACAAAATATGCTTCTACATCATTATTCTTTATCGCTTCTATCGTTTTAGGTGAACCAATGATAATACTCATAATGAGCCTTTTAACCATACCTCTACTCACAAATGAATCTAAATCATAACCATCACCACGATAATCACTAATATCATTCGCAACCATAAAAGTTAAATCATTAAGATTTCCATATTCATCATGAGCTTTAACCAAATGTTTTAAGACACTCACTGGTAAATTACTCACTGATAATGCTGCCAGTGAAATAACATCTCCACTTTTGACAATGTCTTTCAAATCTTCGAACGAAATAATTTGCATACGATTATCCCCTATCTTTCATAATTACAATCATTCCATAAAAGACCTCCCCAATAAAATGTAAGCCCTTACATTAGTAAATATAACATAGTGTAAATATGAAAGAAAAGTAAAAAGGTATACGACAATATCTTTTTAATTACAAATTCGAAATAATTACAACTAACACTTAGTACCTCCTCACATACTGTAGTTGTAATATTTTTCAAAATAATTATCGCTCGTTCAGAACATACGTATACCCTGAAAATCATTACGTATACAAAAAACTTCATTATATCAATAAAATATTATGGTCATTAAATTACTCATGCATCGTATATACAACAACATTGAAATACCAATCACCAAGCGAAAATATCACATCTCACACTAAAATAATTTGAAATATTATTGTTTGATAAATGAAACAATAATACACAAGTAAATAATTAGAAGGAATAGTTGGAGAGGATAATTCTAAAAGTAGGATTTCTTAAAAATTAAACGATTCATTCTTATAAGCGCACGATATCTACCAGTCTTCGTGCGATACACACTGATTTTGCACCCTTGCGCACGATATCTCTCAGTCTTCGTGCGTTTAAACATAAAAAAACCATCCCGACTTAACGGAATGGCTTCTGTTGTTCAACATTATTTATTTAATTCTAAAGCTTCTGCTGTTTGTTTACGAGTTTTCTTCAATAAAGCAGTATCTTCGATTAAAGATTCACCATATGAAGGGATGATTTCTTTAATTTTAGATTCCCATTTATCCATATATTGAGGGAAGTTCTTCTCGATTACTTCTAAAGCTACAGATACTGATGTTGATGCTCCTGGTGATTCACCTAATAAAGCAATTACAGTATGGTCTTCTGAATTTACAACTTCTGTACCGAATTGAATAAATCCACGGCCATGTTCTTCTGTATCTTTAATAACTTGTACACGTTTACCAGCGATATGAATATCCCAATCTTCGTCTTTTGCATCTGGTACAAATCGACGCAATTCTTTCATACGATCTTCTTTACGTTGTAATACTTGTTGAATTGAATATTTTACAAGTGATAAGTTTTTAACACCTGAAGATAACATTGTCACAACATTACTTGTATTAATAGATTTAAATAAATCTAAGTTAGATCCGTTTTTCAAGAATTTCGGACCGATTGCTGCGAATGGACCAAATAGTAAACTTTCTTTTCCTTGAATATAACGTCTGTCTAAGTGAGGTACAGTCATTGGTGGTGTGCCAGGTGGCTCTTTACCATAAACTTTGGCATTATGTTCACTTACAACTTTAGGGTTGTTACATACTAAGAATGCACCACTAATTGGGAATCCTCCAAGATGTCTACTTTCAGGAATTTTAGTTTTTTGTAGTAATGGAATGGCATGTCCGCCTGCACCGATAAAGATATAATCAGCAACATGCGTTTCTACTTTACCAGTTTCTAAATTACGAACTTTAACTTCCCATTTACTATTAGAAAGTTGTTTAAAGTCTACTACTTCATGACGGAAATGAACTTGTGCATTTTCGTGTTTTTCGATATTTTTAACTAATTTACGTGTTAATTCACCGAAGTTAACATCTGTACCTTCGTCAATTTTACTTGCTGCAAGTGGTTCATTTGAATTACGACCTTTCATCATTAAAGGCATCCACTCAGCTAATACTTTATGATCTTCTGTATAAGTTAAGCCTTCAAACATTGGTAGAGATTTTAATGCATCATAACGACGTTTTAAGAAATCTACATTTCGAATACCCATTACGAAACTGATGTGTGGTAATGGTCTAATGAATTCTTGAGGATTCTCGATAGCTTTACTCTTAACTAAGTATGACCAAAATTGCTTAGAAATTTCGAATTGCTCGTTAATTTCTTTCGCTCTTTCAACATCAATTGAACCGTCCTCTTGCTCAACTGTGTAGTTTAATTCGCATAGCGCAGCATGACCTGTACCAGCATTATTTTTTTCATTTGAACTTTCAATTGCTGGTTGTTCTAATCTTTCGAATAACTTAATATTCCAATCTGGTTCAATATTTTTCAAAAAAGAACCAAATGTCGTACTTAAAATACCAGCACCAATGAGAATAACGTCTTTTGGTTGGTTATTATCCATTTTGATCACCTTTCTAAAATTTAAGATGTATTATATTCATGAATTGGGCATACATAAATATAAAGGTCTGAAAGAATTGCAACTTTCTTTAAGAGATATCTTAATTCTTTATATACCAATTCTAAATCAATATTGTGTAAAAGTAAATCATAAGGTGTTCTGGTCATACGATGTGTTGTAATAATACATTAAAAATTTTTATTCGAGCTTTCTAGTTGTAATTTCTCTTGTGTAATAATACACTAATGTTAAATAGGTATTTGTCTCTTGCTTTGAATTTTGGATATTCATTATGAGTAATCAAGGAGGTTTTTCAAATGACTGTTGAAGGTAAAAATCTTATAAAAGTGAACCGACAGAATGAACAAAGATCTTCAGAAATTTCAGTTATGATTGAAGAAGGTGGATTAGGCGCTGATAATTACTATCAAATTATTAAGCCAAACGCGAGCCATAGGGAAACAGAGGAAAACATTTTCCAATTCGAAGATGAAGTTAGTCAAAAAAGTGATTCTGAATTAATCGACTTACTTATTGTCAATGCACAGGAACATACTGCAGAGAATTACAAAGAAGCGCAAAATATTATTAAAGCTGAGTTATTGAAACGAATGTGTTAAGTGGATTTATATTATGAGGCTGGACCATGATTGATATGGTCCAGTTTTTTGATTTATTTTGCCGGCTAACGATCTTATTTCGTTTTCTTGAACGATAGAATTTCTAACGATTTTGTTTTCCAGTCTTGATCGTTAGCCCTCTTCTATCTACTATCCTTTTTTTGTATATCTTTGGTAAATTATGGTACAATATTTCTTATTGGAAATTTTTACAATTTATTGAGGAGTCAATGTGAAATGAATGGTCAAATGAAAGAGATAAAGTCACACTCAATTCGTTATTTATATGGTTTAGATGGCTTACGTGCAATTGCGGTTATAGCTATCATCATTTATCACCTTAATCCTAAGTGGTTATCGGGTGGTTTTTTAGGTGTGGATACTTTTTTTATCATTTCTGGCTATTTAATCACGAGCTTATTAATCCATGAATATCAACATACAGGCACGATTGACCTCTTACATTTTTGGAAGAAACGTATTAAAAGGTTACTGCCGGCAGTCTTATTTTTATTAAGTATTGTACTCATATATACGCTATTATTTGAACCGAGTATTATTAAAAATGTGAAACAAGATACGTTTGCTGCTTTATTTTATGTATCCAATTGGTGGTATATTTTTCATCATGTTAGTTACTTTGATAGCTTTAAAGTGATGCCACTTAAACATTTATGGAGTTTAGCAATTGAGGAACAATTTTACGTATTTTGGCCAATTTTATTAATGATTTTACTTCGCATTAAAAAGTTGAAAAGACATTTCGTTTTAGTTGTATTTATATCTTCTCTTATTTCATTATTGTTAATGATTTTAATTGCTGAACCGAATGTTGATAATTCAAGAGTGTATTTTGGAACAGACACTAGATTACAAACTTTGTTATTAGGTGTATTACTAGCATACATATGGCCGCCTTATAGATTGAAACAGCAAATTATAACGCCGTTAAAGATTGGAATCGAAACGATAGGTTGTATTTCAATTGCGCTATTAATTTATTTTATGTTGACTGTTTCATCCAATGACAATTGGTTATACTTTGGTGGTATTTATCTTATATCTTTAAGTTCTTTACCTGCCATTGCGAGTGCCGTTCACCCTAGTACGTTATTATCTAAAGCATTAGGTAATCGTTTGTTTTTATGGATTGGAAAGAGATCCTATAGTTTATATTTATGGCATTATCCTGTCATAACATTTATCAATAAATATTTCGTTCAAGGGCAAATCCCTTTTTATATGATATTGATTGAAATCATATTAACGTTACTGTTAGCTGAATGTTCATACCGTTATGTTGAAGTACCGATTAGAGTACGTGGGCTAGCATATTTTAAACCTGTAAAAACTCAATTAAAATCACTCATTGCTAAGAGTAGCATTACTTTAGTATTAGTTGGTCTTACGTTAACAATACTTTCAGGGCATTTTGATTATTTACAACAAGCGCAACATCATCATACTAAGACGACGTTTAAAGTTTCAAATCACGACCATAAGAATAGTTTGATATTACCTATTCCTAAAATTAATGTTAATAGTGAACAAACCATTAATCATAAAGGAAAGCATCAAGATAAAATGTTATTTATCGGTGATTCCGTCATGGTTGATATCGGCGAAGAAATACACAAAGCATATCCAGATGCAATAATAGATGGTAAAGTCGGCCGTAATTTAAATGATGCTATTCCACTCGTTCAAGAGAAATACAGTACATATAATAAGCCTAATCAACAAGTTGTACTTGAACTTGGTACGAATGGAGATTTTTCATATGATGATTTGACGAAGCTCATTAAAATGTTTGGTAATGCGCATGTATATGTTGTTAATATACACGTACCAAGAGATTGGGAACAAAGTGTCAACGACAAACTTTTGAAAGCAGCAGATTCACATAAGAATGTTCAATTAGTCAATTGGTATCAAAAAGCAAAAGACCATTCAGAATACTTCGCATATGACGGCGTGCATTTAGAATATAAAGGCGTACAAGCACTCGTATCCGAAATAAATAAACATGTGAAATCATGATATTTGAAATTAACAAAAAACAGTCTAGAACCCTATTTCGTTCTAGACTGTTTTTTTCGTTTAGCTCGAATTGTTTCTTCTATAATTGAACCGACTATGAGACCGACTGAGATGATGATTTTTCCTATTAATAAAATCATACGAAATCACCCTTTAATATCATATTTGAGTTCTGAAACAAGTAATTATATTTGTGCTAATAATCCATAAGATTGCATTCTATCCTCATGCGTTATTGTATTTGTACTAACCATGATTTCATCACATTGATATTCTGCTTGAATCGCTTGAAGTCTTGATTGAACGGTTTCGACATCACCTATGATCATATTGTCTTTCATGTCATAAAGCATTTCTTTTTCACGTTCACTTAATGCATCAAACGTTTGTACTTTTTCTTTTTTATCTTCACCTTGTGCTTTAGGTATTAAACTTTCTATAGCAAGTGCTTCCGCTTCTTCTTCAGTCTCTGCACATATGACAGATACCGTAACAATCACTTTAGGTGTTTCTTGATTTCTTTGTTCAAAGTGTTCACGGTAACGATCCACAATTGCACGGCCATCTTGGTCACTCATAAAGGCACCGAACACATATGGCATGCCATTTTTAGCAGCAAGTAAAGCACTTTTCACACTTGTTCCCAATAACCATGGTGTTGGTGGTACATCAGGTTGTGGTAACACATTTACTTTATGATATTCGTGATCTACAGGAAATTGCCCCTCCAAGAACATTAATAATTCTTCTAACAGTTCTGGTAAAGCCCACACTTGCTTTAAAAACTGCGTCGATAATGCATTAGTTGCTTCCGCTGAGCCACCGGGTGCTCTACCTATACCTAAATCTACTCTATTTGGAAATAACGTAGCCAATGTATTAAACTGTTCTGCAACTTTATACGGTCTATAATGTGGTAACAATATGGCACCTGCACCAATTCTTATACGGTTTGTATGCACACCAATATAAGAAAGTAATACTTCTGGCGCTGAACTTGCAAGGTTAAACAAACCGTGATGTTCAGTTAACCAATACCTTTCATACCCTAAAGCCTCTCCTAATTGCGCTAATGCCAAAGAATCTTTAAATGCATCACTTGCTGTTTGACCAGGTGCAATCGGTGATTGGTCAAGTATACTCAATTTCATATTGCTCATTCCTTTTGGTCCTCTTGTATTTCAATGAGCACAAGACGGTACACCGCAACTTGATTGTCCTCATATAAATTTGTTAAAGATGTTGAATAATTAAAAATTTCACCTTTAAATTTCTTATCTTTAGCCGGAACTTCAACATCAAAATGCCCTCTATATAACAAAACAGCAATATCGTGATACGCTTCGCTCGTTACATTAAATTCAATCGTTACTTTATATAACCCATCTACAGTTTCGTCTTCAAAATGTGTTAATGGAATATCCGTTTCATCTAAATATATATGTTCAACCATTTATGTCACCTTCAAAATTTATATTTAATATCTAAGTTCAGTATAATATGTCGAAAGATATAATACATGCATTCTGTTTATAGCGCATGAATACTTGAGTGAGTATCTAATCATTTATTTGTCACGCATTCATTAAACGCTTACAATATAATATGAATCTAAATGTGGACTTGAAATGTGGTGGGATTATTGTTAGAAAGACATGTGAAATTAATGAAGCTATTACTTTTAAATCGTGATAGTTATTTAAACGGGACTGAAATAGCTGACTATTTGAATGTTTCAAATAGAACTGTAAGAAGCGATATTAAATATATCAATAGTGAAATTAAAGATGTCATCATCAGTATTAAAGGGCGTGGTTATCAAGTAAATCACGAGTTGTATCAAACTGAAGAGATAGAAACCATTCTAAATCAATATACGGAAAAGAACGGTCAGACGCTCATCAAGATGGCTTATCAATTATTAATGTATAAACAGTCTGTTACGCTTGAGCAATTATCTGAAGACTATGCTTTAACGAAGAATGAACTTGTCGATTATTTAAACCAAATTCAAGCTTGGTGTGAATCTTATGACGTTGCTATTAAACTCGTTAAAAGAAAAGGTGTTACGGTAAGTGGGAATGAAATGGATATTCGTAATGCTATTCTTCATTTAAACCAACTCTCTACAAATAATGTTAAAGTAGAGGATTTTATTTTGAATGAAATCCCAAAAGCGCATAGTGAATTAATGATGCATATTATGGAACAACATTTAGAGCATCACCATATTCAAACTTCAAAAGTGCATATTAAACAGTTGCTCGTTCACCTTATCATTATTTTTAAAAGAATCCACGATACGACAGAGCAATGGGATATTAATCAAGAAGCTTTAGTCATTTCCCGTGCAATAATAGAAGACATCAACCAACAGCTTAAATACTCTTTAAGCGATGAAACAGCAAAGTTATTTTCATTTTTTATTAGCTATTATTTTGATAAATATGACCTAGGCTTTAAACAAATATTTATTCAAAGTTATATTGAACGTTTAATTTATCAAATGAATGCCAAAGTCGGTATAGATTTTATGCAAGATGCTGTACTTCGTGAAAATGTTTATTCACATTTCAGCAGAACATATTTGCGCATTGTTAAGAACGTTTATATTAACAATCCGCTTACAGAGGATATTAAACAGCAATACCCGTTTGTGTTCAACGCTTTATATGAAACGGTTCATTTACTGGAAGAAGATGCACAACTCAATTTAAGTGAAGATGAGATAGCCTTTTTAGCATTGCATTTTCAATCATCAATAGATCGTAATGTACAAGATCAATTTAATGTTGTCATTACTTGTTATTATGGACTGGGCATTTCAAGCTTATTAGAAGCAAAAATTCAAAAGTTAAACCATAAAATTAATATTACGGATACGATTAAACTTGAAGACGTTTCAACTTACCCATTTTCTAATACGGATATACTCGTTACAACACACGAAATTGATATGAAACATATACCAAGTAACGTACAAGTTGTTCAAGTATCGCCTTTATTTTCAGAAGAAGATGCTCATAAATTTCAAACCATTTTAAATCAGAAGCAAAACCCTGTTTTAAACAACGATGCATTATTGCCTATCGACTTTCTATCAGTACCGATCGAAACAGACATACATTCTACTGTTGATATATTCCAACATGCAGAACGTTTGCTTAATCAACAACATGCAATATCAAGTGGGTATATTGAAAGTGCGTTAGAAAGGGAGAAGTTCTCATCAACTTATATTGGAAATGGCATTGCTATTCCACATGGCGACCCTACTAAAGTATTTAAGTCACATGTATTAATGTTTAGACTCCGACAAGATATATCATGGAAACAGCATAAAGTTCATTTAGTATTTTTCTTATCTATTGCAGACAAAGATAAACAAGTAATGAAGAAAATCATACACAGTA
>ERZ1023497.215-NODE-215-length-21738-cov-52.461652_pt1 | contig 21738 bp, 17 predicted proteins | sample MGYA00380543_ERZ1023497 | MGnify/ENA primary metagenome ERZ1023497 (study PRJEB33173, sample SAMEA4830384) | metagenome | study: EMG produced TPA metagenomics assembly of the PRJEB25223 data set... | reverse complement strand
TGTAAGATATAGTAAAACGATGTAAAGGTATTTTTAAATGCGGATGAATTATAAAACCACGAATCCTATGTGACTCGTGGTTCTTTTTTATAAACTGGTAGAGTGTTTTGGTTGTACTTTTTGTTCAGGGTCAATGTAGTTGATAGCGTTGTTGACAGCAGTTGGAGCTTCCCCTAGACCTGTCGCAATCAGATCAATTTTTCCGTCATAGTAGCAGCAGTCACCGATAGCATAGATACCTGCTTGGCTGGATTCTTGTTTGCTGTTGACGATAATCTTGTGACGGTTGAGGTCGAGCCCCCAGTTTTTAAGGTTACCGACAGAAGATTTGAAACCATAGTTGACAAAGAGGTGGTCTAGGTCAATGGTTTCAGTTTCATCAGATTTGACTTTTGTGATTTCAAGTTTATCAAGCGTTTTTCCATCTCCAAGGAGTTGGCTAGGGGCGAATGGTGTCTTGATGGTTACAGATGATTCTTGCAAGGCTTGAACACTGTGTTCCAAGGCACGGAAATTATCTCTGCGGTGAACAAGGGTAGTTGGTGCGATTTTTTCAAAAGCCAAAGCCCAATCCACAGCCGAGTCTCCCCCACCAAGAATCGTCACTTTCTTACCAGCGTATTGCTGAATGTTAGAAACGTGGTAGTGGATATTTTCATAGTCCTCAACCCCTTCAAGTTCCAGCGGACGTGGTTTGAAGGCACCGCCACCCATAGCGATGATAACTGTTTTAGTCAGGTGACTTCCTTTGGAAGTTGTGATGGCAAATTCTTCTTCTTGTTTGTCAATCTCAAGAACCGTTTCATTGAGATGAATAGGGGTATCAAATCCATTTAGCTGTTCAATCAAGCGGTTAGTCAACTCTTCTCCAGTCAGGTTTGGGAAGCCTGGTACGTCTAGGATTTCCTTTTCAGGGTAGAGAATAGCAGGTTGTCCACCTAGCTGGGGAAGAGAGTCGATGATTTGAACCTTGGCTTGGCGTAGGTGGGCATAAAAGGCTGCAAAAAGCCCGACAGGACCACCACCCACAATGGTAATATCATAGAGTTGAGACATAGTTTCTCCTTTGTTTTTTCTAGTCAGTTTATTTTATCATATTTTTGTTCAATGTAAAATGGACTAGGATAGGGAAAAAAATGCCAGAAAATGGTATAATAGGACGAAAGTGTTTTGATAGGGAGGATATCAGGGATGAATTTTCAACAATTATCCAATCTGCAATATTGGACCAGTTTGTTTGCAAGTCCATGGACGATAGCTATCAATCTGATTGATATTTTGATTGTTGCTTATATTTTATACCATTTTACAAAAGCTATTGCAGGAACCAAGATTATGATTTTGGTACGTGGAGTTTTGGTGTTTATTTTAGCTCAAATCCTTGCAAATATGATTGGTTTGACTACGATTTCTTGGTTAATCAATCAAATTATTACTTATGGGGTTATTGCGGCGGTTGTTATCTTCTCTCCAGAGATTCGGACTGGTTTGGAACGTTTGGGAAGAGCGACAGATTTCTTTTCCAATGCCCCTATTAGTGCTGAGGAACAGATGATTCGTGCCTTTGTTAAGTCTGTTGAATACATGAGTCCTCGTAAAATCGGGGCCTTGGTTGCTATTCAGCGTGTACGTACCTTGCAGGAGTATATTTCGACAGGAATTCCCTTGGATGCTAAGATTTCTGCAGAACTTCTCATTAACATTTTTATTCCCAACACTCCCCTACATGATGGTGCGGTGATTATCAAAGAAGAACGTATCGCTGTGACGTCTGCCTATCTGCCCTTGACAAAAAACACAGGGATTTCCAAGGAATTTGGGACCAGACACCGGGCGGCTATCGGTTTATCAGAAGTCTCAGATGCCTTGACTTTTGTCGTATCAGAGGAAACGGGAGGAATTTCGATAACCTATAATGGAAGGTTTAAGCACAACCTAACACTTGATGAATTTGAAACAGAATTACGTGAAATCTTACTTCCAAAAGAGGAAGTGGGTCTTAGTTTTAAAGAACGATTGCTAGGAGGATGGAAACATGAAAAAAAATAGTTTATATATCATATCCTCACTCTTTTTTGCTTGTGTCTTATTTGTCTATGCTACGGCGACGAATTTTCAAAACAGTACCAGTGCTAGGCAGGTAAAAACGGAAACCTATACTAATACAGTAACAAATGTCCCTATTGACATACGCTATAATAGTGATAAGTATTTTATTAGCGGTTTTGCTTCAGAAGTATCAGTGGTCTTGACTGGTGCAAATCGCCTATCGCTAGCTAGTGAAATGCAAGAAAGTACACGTAAATTCAAGGTTACTGCTGACCTAACAGATGCCGGTGTTGGAACGATTGAAGTTCCTTTGAGCATTGAAGATTTACCCAATGGGCTGACCGCTGTGGCGACTCCGCAAAAAATTACAGTCAAGATTGGTAAGAAGGCTCAGAAGGATAAGGTAAAGATTGTACCAGAGATTGACCCTAGTCAAATTGATAGTCGGGTACAAATTGAAAATGTCATGGTGTCAGATAAAGAAGTGTCGATTACGAGTGACCAAGAGACATTGGATAGAATTGATAAGATTATCGCTGTCTTGCCAACTAGCGAACGTATAACAGGTAATTACAGTGGTTCAGTACCTTTGCAGGCAATCGACCGCAATGGTGTTGTCTTACCGGCAGTTATCACTCCGTTTGATACAATAATGAAGGTGACTACAAAACCAGTAGCACCAAGTTCAAGCACATCAAATTCAAGTACAAGCAGTTCATCGGAGACATCTTCGTCAACGAAAGCAACTAGTTCAAAAACGAATTAAAAATAGAAAAGGATTTTATAACAATGGGTAAATATTTTGGGACTGATGGAGTCCGTGGAGAAGCTAACCTAGAACTAACACCAGAATTAGCCTTTAAACTAGGACGTTTTGGAGGCTATGTTCTTAGTCAACATGAAACGGAAGTGCCGAAAGTCTTTGTAGGACGTGACACACGTATTTCAGGGGAAATGCTGGAATCGGCCTTGGTGGCAGGTCTCCTTTCAGTAGGGATTCACGTATACAAACTTGGTGTCCTTGCAACACCAGCAGTAGCTTACTTGGTTGAAACTGAAGGAGCAAGTGCCGGTGTCATGATTTCTGCTAGCCACAACCCAGCCCTTGATAACGGAATCAAGTTCTTTGGCGGTGATGGCTTCAAACTAGATGATGAAAAAGAAGCAGAAATTGAAGCCTTGCTAGATGTTGAGGAAGACACTCTTCCTCGTCCAAGTGCAGAAGGCTTAGGAATTTTGGTAGATTATCCAGAAGGCTTGCGTAAGTATGAAGGATACCTTGTTTCAACTGGAACTCCTCTTGATGGAATGAAGGTTGCCTTGGATACAGCTAATGGAGCAGCTTCTACCAGTGCCCGTCAAATCTTTGCAGACCTTGGTGCCCAATTGACGGTTATCGGGGAAACACCAGACGGTCTTAACATCAACCTTAATGTTGGTTCAACACATCCAGAAGCCCTTCAAGAAGTGGTCAAAGAAAGTGGGTCAGCTATTGGTTTGGCCTTTGATGGAGACAGTGACCGCTTGATTGCTGTTGATGAGAATGGTGACATCGTCGATGGTGACAAGATTATGTACATCATCGGAAAATACCTTTCTGAAAAAGGACAATTGGCTCAAAATACAATTGTGACAACTGTTATGTCTAACCTTGGTTTCCACAAGGCCTTGAATCGCGAAGGTATTAACAAGGCAGTTACTGCAGTTGGTGACCGCTACGTTGTTGAAGAAATGAGAAAATCAGGCTACAACCTTGGTGGTGAACAGTCTGGTCACGTTATCTTGATGGATTACAATACCACAGGTGATGGTCAATTATCAGCAGTTCAATTGACTAAAATTATGAAGGAAACTGGTAAGAGCTTATCAGAGTTGGCGGCAGAAGTAACGATTTATCCACAAAAATTAGTTAATATCCGAGTGGAAAACGCCATGAAGGAAAAGGCCATGGAAGTGCCAGCTATCAAGGCCATCATCGAGAAGATGGAAGAAGAAATGGCGGGGAACGGCCGTATCCTTGTTCGTCCAAGTGGAACAGAGCCCCTCTTGCGTGTTATGGCAGAAGCGCCTACAACAGAAGAAGTGGACTACTATGTTGATACTATCACAGATGTAGTTCGTGCTGAAATTGGGATTGACTAAATCCTAGAAAACTAGATGAAAATAAAAAATTATGGTACAATAGCTTATAATATTGTAGCCGATGGAGAAAGACATGAATCTTAAACGTGAACAAGAATTTGTTAGTCAGTATCATTTTGATGCGCGTAATTTTGAATGGGAAAATGAAAATGGAGCTCCTGAAACCAAGGTGGATGTGAATTTCCAATTGCTCCAACATGACCAAGAAAATCAAGTGACTTCCTTGATTGTCATCTTGAGCTTTATGATTGTATTTGATAAGTTTGTCATTAGTGGAACAATCTCACAAGTAAACCATATCGATGGCCGTATTGTCAATGAACCAAGTGAATTGAACCAAGAAGAGGTGGAAACCTTGGCTCGTCCATGTTTGAACATGCTCAATCGTTTGACTTACGAAGTGACTGAAATTGCATTAGACTTACCAGGAATTAATTTGGAGTTCTAATATGAAATTAGCTGTTTTCACAGATTCCTCTGCTTATCTCAGTGAAGAGACCTTGCAAAGAGAAGACTTGTTTGTCTTGGATATTCCTGTCAATATTGATGGTGAGGAATATGTCGAAGGCATCAATCTGTCTGCTGAGGAATTTTACCAAAAAATGGCTCAGGCTTCTGAATTGCCTAAGACCAGTCAACCAAGTATTGCCAAGTTAGATGAAATCTTAACTTCGCTCAAAGAACAAGGCTATACACATGCCTTGGGGCTTTTCCTATCTTCTGGAATTTCAGGTTTTTACCAAAATATCCAGTATATGGTCGATGACTATGAGGGCTTAACCATTGCTTTCCCAGACACTTTGATTACAAGTGCTCCCCTAGGCATCATGGTTGAAAGCGTCTTTAATTGGCGTGATCAGGGCGATGATTTTGCCAGCATTCAGGATAAGCTAGCCATTCAAATCAGCCGTACGTCAGCCTTTATCATGGTAGATGACTTGGATCATTTGGTAAAAGGTGGACGCCTTTCAAATGGGGCTGCCATTTTGGGCAATTTGCTTAGCATTAAGCCAATCCTTTATTTTAACGATCAAGGTGTGATTGAAGTTTACGAAAAAGTTCGTACTGAAAAGAAGGCCACCAAACGCTTAATTGAAATTATCAAGGAAACAACGGCTTCAGGTCAATACCGGGTCATTGTCATTCATGGGAATGCTCCTGAAAAGGCTGAAGAATTGCGTCAGCATTTGCTTGATTTTGGCTTGGGTTCGGATGTTTCACTTGCTACATTTGGTAGTGTCATTGGAACGCACCTAGGAGCAGGAAGTATTGCTCTAGGTTATATTCCAGTGATTTAGTTGGCACTTCTAGGCTAGTTAATCTTAGAAATTGAACACGGACTACCTGCCTCTTGAAAAAAGATGCCTGTCTTGCCTTTCGTGGAAAGTCAGTGCCATTCCCTATTTTTCAGGGGCAGCTAAGGTCCTTTGTATCTTGATAATTGAACACGCCTGGAACCCTGTGTGAAAAAGATAGTTCTTCCAAGAAGTAGACACTTCTTGATTGGAATTCCTATTTTCACTTTGTGTTCTTACGGACTTTGTATCTTAGACAGGAGTAGAGATGAGTATTCGAGTAATTATTGCCGGTTTTAAGGGAAAGATGGGCCAGGCTGCTTGTCAGATGGTATTGACTGATCCAGACTTGGACTTGGTGGCAGTTTTGGATCCTTTTGAGTCTGAGTCAGAATGGCAGGGTATTCCTGTTTTCAAGGATAAGGCTGATTTAGCTGGTTTTGAAGCGGATGTCTGGGTAGATTTTACTACTCCAGCTGTTGCCTACGAAAATACACGTTTTGCTCTTGAAAATGGCTTTGCTCCAGTAGTTGGAACGACTGGTTTCACGAGTGAAGAAATTGCAGAGCTAAAAGAATTTTCTCGTGCCCAAGACTTGGGTGGCCTGATTGCCCCTAACTTTGCCTTGGGTGCTGTCTTACTCATGCAATTTGCGACGCAGGCTGCCAAATATTTCCCAAATGTGGAGATTATTGAGCTCCATCATGACAAGAAAAAGGATGCTCCGAGTGGAACAGCCATTAAAACAGCTGAGTTGATGGCAGAGGTTCGAGAGTCCATTCAGCAAGGCGCAGCAGATGAGGAAGAGCTGATTGCTGGTGCTCGTGGTGCTGACTTTGATGGTATGCGCATCCACTCAGTTCGTTTGCCAGGTTTGGTAGCCCATCAGGAAGTCATCTTTGGCAATCAGGGAGAAGGGTTGACCCTCCGTCATGACTCCTATGATCGCATCTCCTTCATGACAGGAGTCAATTTGGGAATTAAAGAAGTTGTCAAGCGTCATGAGCTTGTCTATGGATTAGAACACTTATTATGAGATTAACGCAAATGCCTTCTGAATTTCAGAAGGCTTTACCAGTATTAGAAAAAATTAAAGAAGCAGGCTTTGAGGCTTATTTTGTTGGGGGCTCTGTTCGAGATGCCCTTCTCCATAGCCCTATCCACGATGTGGATATTGCGACGTCTTCTTATCCAGAAGAGACCAAGCAGATTTTTCCGCGAACAGCCGATATCGGAATCGAGCATGGAACCGTCTTGGTCTTAGATGGGGATGAGGAGTATGAGGTAACAACCTTTCGGACAGAGGATGTCTATGTGGACTATCGCAGACCCAGTGCGGTTTCCTTTGTGCGCTCGCTAGAAGAAGACCTCAAACGCCGTGATTTCACAGTCAACGCCTTTGCCTTGGATGAGACAGGAGAAATCGTTGACTTGTTCCATGGTTTAGAAGATTTGGAAAAGCAAGTCTTGCGAGCAGTTGGAGTGGCTAGTGAGCGTTTCAACGAAGATGCTTTACGGATTATGCGTGGTTTCCGTTTTCAGGCTAGTCTTGGTTTTGCACTTGAACCAGAAACATTTAAAGCTATGAAGACCTTGACGCCGCTTTTGGAGAAAATTTCTGTAGAGCGTACCTTCGTCGAGTTTGATAAACTCTTGCTGGCTCCATTTTGGAGAAGGGGCTTGGCTTCCATGATTGAGAGTCAAGCTTATGACTATCTCCCTGATATGGCATCTAGCCAGGACAAGCTCAACAGACTGTTTGATTTGGAGACTGATTTTACTTTTGAATCCTCTGAACAAGCCTGGGCGGCTTTACTATGGGCTTTGGAGATTGAAAATGCGCAGTCATTTTTGAAATCTTGGAAGACCTCACGCCAGTTTGCCAAGCAAGTTCAGGATTTGCTGATTATTTTGGCTCTGCGTGAAAATGGAGAATTGAGCAAGCGAGATTGTTATCGCTTTGACATAGATTTGCTTTTACAGGCTGAAAATCTTCGTCAAGCTCAAGGAAAAGAAGTCAACCCACAAGCCATCACAGAAAAATACCAAAGCTTGACTATCCATGACAAGAAAGAGATTCAGATTAATGGCGGTATTTTGATCAAGGAATATGGCTATCAGCCAGGCCCAGACTTGGGAGAGATTTTAACAGAGATTGAGTTTGCCATTGTCGATGGAGAATTGGAGAATAATCGTGAAGCCATCCATGCTTACCTGAGGGAGAAAAAATGAGTGATTTTATCGTTGAAAAACTAAGTAAATCCGTTGGTGACAAGACCGTTTTTAGGGATATTTCCTTTATTATCCATGACTTAGACAGAATTGGTTTAATCGGTGTCAATGGGACTGGCAAGACCACCCTTTTGGACGTCCTTTCTGGTGTTTCTGGATTTGATGGGGATGTCAGTCCTTTTTCAGCTAAAAATGATTACCAGATTGGTTACTTGACTCAGGATCCTGATTTTGATGATAGAAAGACAGTTTTGGATACGGTTCTATCTAGTGAACTCAAGGAAATCCAGCTCATTCGTGAGTATGAATTGATTATGCTCGACTATAGTGAGGACAAGCAGGCGCGTTTGGAACGTGTCATGGCAGAGATGGACTCTCTCCAAGCTTGGGAAATCGAAAGTCAGGTCAAGACCGTTCTTAGCAAATTGGGCATTCAAGACTTATCTACTCCTGTTGGGGAATTGTCAGGTGGTCTGAGAAGACGGGTACAGTTGGCACAAGTCTTACTTGGCAACCACGACCTCTTGCTTTTGGATGAGCCGACCAACCATCTGGATATTGCGATTATTGAGTGGCTGACCCTCTTTTTGAAAAATTCTAAGAAGACCGTCCTTTTTATCACTCACGATCGTTATTTCTTAGACGCTTTGTCAACACGGATTTTCGAGTTGGATCGTGCAGGCTTGACCGAGTACCAGGGAAATTACCAGGACTATGTTCGCCTAAAGGCGGAACAGGATGAGCGCGACGCGGCTCTTCTTCACAAAAAAGAACAACTCTACAAACAAGAATTGGCCTGGATGCGCAGACAACCGCAGGCGCGTGCGACCAAGCAGCAGGCCCGTATCAATCGATTCCATGATCTGAAAAAGGAAGTTTCAGGCAGTAGTGCTGAGACAGACTTGACCATGAACTTTGAAACCAGTCGGATTGGGAAGAAAGTCATCGAGTTTCAGGCTGTTTCCTTTGCCTATGAAAACAAGCCTATTTTGCAAGATTTTAATCTCTTGGTGCAGGCCAAAGACCGTATCGGAATCGTTGGGGACAATGGTGTTGGAAAATCAACCCTGCTCAACTTGATTGCAGGAAGTCTTGAGCCAACTAAAGGACAAGTTGTGATTGGGGAAACTGTTCGCATCGCCTATTTCTCTCAGCAAATTGAGGGTTTGGATGAAAGCAAGAGAGTTATCAATTACCTGCAGGAAGTGGCAGAGGAGGTCAAGACCAGTGGCGGTTCTACGACTTCGATTGCAGAGTTGCTGGAGCAGTTCCTTTTCCCACGTTCGACGCATGGAACCTTGATTGGGAAATTGTCAGGGGGTGAGAAAAAACGTCTTTATCTCCTCAAACTGCTTTTGGAAAAACCAAATGTTCTTCTTTTAGACGAGCCAACCAATGACCTAGATATTGCAACTTTGACAGTCTTAGAGAATTTCTTGCAAGGTTTTGCAGGTCCCGTTTTAACAGTCAGTCACGACCGCTATTTCTTGGATAAGGTAGCGACCAAGATTCTCGCTTTTGAGGATGGCAAGATTCGTCCTTTCTTTGGTCATTACACCGACTATCTTGATGAAAAAGCTTTTGAAACAGATATGGTCAATCAAGTGCAAAAGGTCGAAAAGGAAAAAGTGGTCAAGGTTCGAGAAGACAAGAAACGCATGACCTACCAAGAAAAGCAGGAGTGGGCAAGTATTGAAGGTGATATTGAAACCTTGGAAAAACGTATCGCTGCTATTGAAGAGGAAATGCAGGCTAACGGCTCTGACTTTGGTAAGCTGGCTACTCTCCAAAAAGAATTGGATGAGAAAAATGAAGCACTCCTTGAAAAATACGAACGCTATGAGTATCTCAGTGAATTTGATAGTTAAGACTATTCGAAAATCAAAGTGCAAACTATGTCGGCTTCACATTGCCGACTCAAGTACAGCCTGTGACCGGCTTCCTAATTTGCACTTTGATTTTTATTGAGTATAAACGAATAGAAAAATCCCGTCTCATGAAAGGATTTCTCTATTCTTTTTTGGTTTCTTGATGAAAGATATTTTGCCAGGTTTCGTGGCGACGCCAGATACTGGTATGGATGATACCATCTAACTCATAGCAGATAAGTTTGGTTTTTTGACTGATGGAAGTAATTTGAATGTCCTTGATAGCAGAATTTAACTCTTTTTTGGTCTTATAAGCCTCTTTATCCATCTGCTCTCCATCTTGGCGAATATAGACAAAATCATCAGTCAAGAGTTCTTCTAGTTGGTTTCCTTGGTCGATCAATTGTTCACGCATAAGCAATTTTTTATAGACATTGTCTAAAATTTCATCCTCAGGGATAGGTGCTGGTTCGATATGGACATCGGTATCAAAGACGCCAAAACGATTCTCCAGCATAGACTCGACCTGATCCGCGATTTCATGGCTTTCAAAAACAGACAAGTCAGGATTCATCTCTAGTGTAATATCCAGGTAGATGTTGCTACCGTAGGTGCGACCTCTTTGCGATTTGACCTTGCTGATTTTGGGAATTTCCATGATAGCCTTTTGGTAGTCCTCGAGCAGGCGGTCGTCAAAGCCATCTGAAAGACTAAAGGAAGACTCGATGAAGATATCATAGGCAGTCTTCAAGATAAAGAAAGTGATGATGATAGCAACCAGTTTATCCACAATCGGATAATTGAAACTACTAGCTAGGATGGCAATGGCGGTTCCAAGTGAGGTAACAGCGTCAGAAAGATTGTCCTTAGCAGCTGCCTTCAGCGCCTTGGAGTTGGATTTCTTACTGAGGCGAGTATTGTAGAGATAGACCACAAACATAATCGCTGCAGAAATGATTCCTAGAGTTGCACCAAGAGGATCAATGACCGTTTCTTCCCGACTGAGAATCTTTTGAATGGTATCTCTTAGAACATCGAAACCGACATAGAACATGATGATAGAAGTGATCAAGCTTGCCAAATCTTCAATCTTCCAATGACCAAAACGGTGGTCACGGTCTGCAGGCTGGCGCGCCATCCGAATCCCGATTAAGAGGGCCACATTTCCAATGATGTCCGATACGTTATTAAAACCATCGGCCACCAAACTGGATGAATGAAGGAGATGACCAGTTGCTAATTTGGCTGCAGACAAGATCAAATAGGTCGAAATACTGATAATGGCTCCACGCTCGGCTAACTTGAGATTTGAGATAGATTGCTTCATTCAACTTCCTTTCTAGTCACATAGCATTCTACCATTATACTGGTTTTCAAGGAAAAATTCAAATAAGGCAGTTTTTATTCTTTGAAAACTCCCCAAAATTTGGTATAATGGTACTACTCAAGGGAGTAGCTGGCAGAAACCTGTGATAGTGTCGTCATTCCGAATTTTATGCTGAAAAGTATGCTTTCCGGCCCTATCTTAAACAGCGAGACTTGTTATGATTAACAGGTCTCTTTTTGTTTGTCGTGAAAAGATATGACAGAAAGAGAGTCTGTTTTGCACACAATGTCAAGGAGGAGACACATGTCAAAAGAACAAAAACGCCAAGCGTTTTATACTCAGAGCCCTGAAGAGGTCTTGCAGGCTGTGGATGCGACCGAGCAAGGTTTGTCATCAAGTGAGGCGGAAAAGCGCCTTGCCGAATTTGGGCACAATGAACTCGAAGAAGGCGAGAAACGATCAATCTTGGTCAAATTCATCGAGCAATTTAAGGATTTGATGATTATCATCCTAGTTGCGGCAGCAATCTTGTCAGTCGTGACTTCTGGTGGGGAAGATATCGCAGATGCCATTATCATCCTAGCTGTGGTTATCATCAACGCTGCCTTTGGTGTTTACCAAGAAGGAAAAGCTGAAGAAGCTATTGAAGCCCTCAAATCCATGTCTAGTCCAGTTGCCCGCGTTCTTCGTGATGGACACATGGCAGAGATTGACTCTAAAGAATTGGTACCAGGCGATATCGTTGCCCTTGAAGCAGGTGACGTGGTACCAGCGGACCTACGTTTGATAGAAGCCAACTCTCTTAAAATTGAAGAAGCAGCCTTGACAGGTGAATCTGTACCAGTCGAAAAAGACTTGTCAGTCGAGCTTGCGACAGATGCTGGTATTGGTGACCGTGTCAACATGGCCTTCCAAAACTCAAACGTAACCTATGGTCGTGGGATGGGTGTTGTTGTCAATACAGGTATGTACACTGAAGTTGGTCATATTGCTGGTATGCTTCAAGATGCGGATGAGACTGATACACCACTCAAACAAAACTTGAACAACCTTTCTAAGGTCTTGACCTATGCTATCTTGGTCATTGCCCTTGTTACTTTTGTAGTGGGTGTCTTCATTCAAGGGAAAAATCCACTTGGTGAGTTGTTGACTTCTGTTGCCCTTGCCGTTGCAGCCATTCCAGAAGGACTTCCTGCTATCGTTACCATCGTTCTTTCTCTTGGTACTCAAGTTTTGGCCAAACGACATTCCATCGTTCGTAAGTTGCCAGCAGTTGAAACACTTGGTTCAACTGAAATCATCGCTTCTGATAAGACTGGTACGCTGACTATGAACAAGATGACAGTCGAAAAAGTCTTCTACGATGCGGTTCTACATGACTCAGCTGATGATATTGAACTAGGTCTTGAAATGCCACTACTTCGTTCAGTTGTCTTGGCCAATGATACGAAAATCGATGTGGAAGGTAACTTGATTGGTGACCCAACCGAAACAGCCTTTATCCAATATGCCTTGGACAAGGGCTATGATGTCAAAGGTTTCTTAGAGAAATATCCTCGTGTAGCTGAATTGCCATTTGACTCTGACCGTAAGCTCATGTCAACAGTTCACCCATTGCCAGATGGTCGTTTCCTTGTAGCAGTCAAGGGTGCGCCAGACCAACTCTTAAAACGTTGTCTTCTTCGTGATAAGGCTGGGGATATTGCTCCGATTGATGAGAAGGTTACAAATCTCATTCATACAAACAATTCTGAAATGGCTCATCAAGCCTTGCGTGTCCTTGCAGGTGCTTATAAGATTATCGATAGTATTCCAGAAAATCTCACTTCTGAAGAGCTTGAAAATGATTTAATTTTTACTGGTTTGATTGGGATGATTGACCCTGAACGTCCTGAAGCCGCTGAGGCTGTTCGTGTGGCTAAGGAAGCGGGAATCCGTCCAATTATGATTACAGGTGACCACCAAGACACAGCGGAAGCCATTGCCAAACGTTTGGGAATCATTGACGCAAACGATACAGAAGGTCACGTTTTAACTGGTGCTGAACTCAATGAACTGTCAGATGAAGAATTTGAAAAAGTCGTTGGTCAATACTCTGTTTATGCCCGTGTGTCTCCAGAACACAAGGTTCGTATCGTCAAGGCTTGGCAAAAACAAGGTAAAGTCGTTGCCATGACAGGTGACGGTGTCAATGACGCGCCAGCTCTGAAAACAGCCGATATCGGTATCGGTATGGGAATCACTGGTACAGAGGTTTCTAAGGGGGCTTCTGATATGATTCTTGCAGATGATAACTTTGCGACTATTATCGTCGCAGTGGAAGAAGGACGTAAGGTCTTCTCAAACATTCAAAAGACTATTCAGTACCTACTTTCTGCTAATACTGCTGAAGTATTAACCATCTTCCTATCAACCTTGTTTGGTTGGGATGTCTTACAGCCGGTTCATCTTTTGTGGATCAACTTGGTAACGGATACCTTCCCAGCTATCGCTCTTGGTGTTGAACCTGCGGAACCTGGTGTCATGAATCATAAACCACGTGGACGCAAGGCAAGCTTCTTCTCAGGTGGTGTTTTGAGTTCTATCATTTATCAAGGTGTACTCCAAGCAGCTCTTGTTATGAGTGTTTATGGCCTTGCGATTGCTTACCCAGTTCATGTGGGTGACAATCATGCTATTCATGCAGATGCCTTAACGATGGCCTTTGCAACCCTTGGTTTGATTCAGCTCTTCCATGCCTACAATGTCAAGTCTGTCTACCAATCCATCTTGACAGTTGGCCCATTCAAGTCTAAGACCTTTAACTGGTCCATCTTGGTATCCTTTATCCTTCTCATGGCAACAATCGTTGTAGAACCGCTTGAAGGAATCTTCCACGTAACCAAACTAGACTTGTCACAATGGGGAATTGTTATGGCTGGAAGCTTCTCAATGATTATCATCGTCGAAATCGTTAAGTTTATTCAACGCAAACTCGGTTTTGACAAGAATGCGATTTAAGGGAGGTTTCGGATGTCAGCATATCAATTACCGACCGTATGGCAGGATGAAGCTAGTAATCAAGGAGCTTTTACGGGGCTAAACAGACCAACAGCAGGTGCCCGTTTCGAACAAAACTTGCCAAAAGGAGAACAAGCTTTTCAGCTTTATTCACTGGGAACACCAAATGGTGTGAAGGTTACTATCTTATTGGAAGAATTACTAGAAGCTGGTTTTAAGGAAGCGGCTTACGACTTGTATAAGATTGCTATCATGGATGGGGATCAATTCGGCTCAGACTTTGTGAAGCTCAATCCAAATTCCAAGATTCCAGCCTTATTGGACCAGTCAGGTACTGAAAACGTAAGAGTCTTTGAGTCTGCTCATATTCTTCTTTACCTTGCTGAGAAATTTGGAGCCTTTTTACCAAGTAATCCTGTGGAAAAGGTAGAAGTTTTGAATTGGCTATTCTGGCAAGCAGGTGCAGCACCTTTTCTAGGTGGGGGATTTGGACATTTCTTCAATTATGCTCCTGAAAAATTGGAATATCCTATTAACCGTTTTACGATGGAAGTGAAACGCCAGTTGGATTTATTGGATAAGGAATTGGCTCAGAAACCTTATATTGCAGGCAATGACTATACGATTGCAGATATTGCTATCTGGTCTTGGTATGGACAGTTAGTTCAAGGAAATCTTTACCAAGGTTCTGCAAAATTCTTGGATGCCTCAAGTTATCAAAATCTAGTAAAATGGGCAGAAAAAATTGCCAATCGTCCAGCTGTTAAGCGTGGCTTGGAAGTAACTTATACAGAAATTAAATAGCAAAAAAGTCATCTTCGGATGGCTTTTTGCTACAGTTGAGGGAAAGGGTTTGCAGCTATCGGCTTTTGTGCTATAATTGCTATAATATAGTAAAAAGCAAGAGGAGTGTGAGGAAGTGGAAAAGAAAATTGTGAAGGATATCTTATTTTTATCTCAAGTGTCTCAGCCGGCAAGTCAGGAGGACCTTTATCTTGCCAGAGATTTGCAGGATACACTCTTAGCAAATCGTGATACCTGTGTTGGTCTAGCTGCCAATATGATTGGGGTGCAGAAGCGCGTGATTATCTTTAATCTTGGCTTGGTTCCCGTGGTCATGTTTAACCCAGTGCTTCTGTCCTTTGAAGGATCCTATGAGGCAGAAGAAGGCTGTTTGTCCTTTGTAGGTGTGAGATCAACTAAGCGTTATGAAACCACAAGGCTTGCCTATCGTGACAGCAAGTGGCAGGAACAGACCATTACCTTGACAGGCTTCCCAGCTCAGATTTGCCAGCATGAGCTGGATCACTTGGAAGGACGAATCATTTAGGAGGAAAGCAAATGAAACGAATAGTCTTTGAACTTATTTTTATCGCAACGACCTGGTATATCTTTTTACCGCCCCTTAACCTGACCAGCTGGGAATTTCTCTTCTTCCTCTGTGGGCATTTGTTAGTTGTGGCAATCTTATTTGGCTTTGGCAAGGGGATAAACCTTGTCAAAACGGTTCATGTGCGCCACGGTAAGGCGGAAGCTGCCTTAAATCTTGAGGGTTTCAAAATCAATCGGTTAGGGAAAATTCTGTTAGCTTCGATTGGAGGAATTCTTCTCTTGGCAGCTTTGGTTTCCTTGGTAACTTCCAGCATGTTTCAGGCTAAAAATTATGCCAATGTAGTCACGGTTACGGAAAAAGACTTTACTGAATTTCCTAGGAGTGACACCAGTAAGGTTCCTATCCTAGATAGAAGTACTGCTGAAAAAATTGGAGACCGCTACTTGGGTTCCCTAACCGATAAGGTGTCGCAATACGTAGCGGCAGATACCTATACCCAATTGACAATTGATGGGAAACCTTATCGGGTCACACCACTAGAATATGCAGACCCTATCAAATGGTTTAACAATCAAGCCAAGGGAATCGGTGAGTATATCAAGGTGGACATGGTAACTGGAAATGCGGATTTGGTGGACTTGAAGACACCAATCAAGTATTCAGACTCGGAGTATTTTAACCGTGATGTCAAACGTCACCTGCGCTTGAAGTACCCGACTAAAATCTTTAAAACTCCATCTTTTGAGGTGGACGATGAGGGCAATCCTTTCTATGTAGCAACGGTTTACCAAAAGCAATTTGGACTTGCGGTTCCTCGTCCTGCTTCAGTCATTATCTTGGATGCTACAAATGGAGAAACCAAGGAATACAGCTTATCAGATGTTCCAGAATGGGTGGACAGGATCTATCCAGCAGAGGAAACCATTGAGCAAATCAACTACAACGGCAAGTACAAGGACGGTTTCTTGAATGCCATGATTTCCAAGAAAAACGTGACCCAGACTACCAATGGCTATAATTACTTGTCTATCGGTAATGACATCTATCTCTACACAGGTGTGACGTCGGCTAATGCGGATGAGAGTAATCTTGGTTTCATCCTTGAAAATATGCGAACAGGAGAAATTACTAAGTATAGCTTGGCTTCTGCGACAGAAGAATCAGCCCGTGAATCAGCAGAAGGTGCTGTTCAGGAGAAATCCTACAAAGCAACCTTCCCAATCCTCATCAACCTCAATGACAAGCCTCTCTACATCATGGGCTTAAAGGACAATGCTGGCTTGGTCAAAGAGTACGCCCTGGTAGACGCAGTCGAGTACCAAAATGTTATCGTTGCTACTACAGTGGAAGAGATGCTCAGCAAGTATGCCAATAAAAACGACCTTGAAATTGACAATGCAACGACAGAAAGCATCAAGGGAGTAGTAGCAGACCTCAAATCAGCTGTTATCAAGGGAGACACTGTCTACTTCTTTAAAGTTGATGGCAAGATATACAAGGTAAAGGCTTCAGTATCCGATGACCTTCCTTACCTTGAAAATGGTAAAACCTTCGAAGGTCAAGTAGGAAAAGACAACTATCTCAAGACCTTTAAAGTACAATAATACTCTTCAATACTCTTCGAAAATCTCTTCAAACTACGTCAGCTCTATCTGCAACCTCAAAACAGTGTTTTGAGCAGCCTGCGGCTAGTTTCCTAGTTTGCTCTTTGATTTTCATTGAGTATAAAAAAGGTTTATTTAAGAAATATATGTTATAATAAGGTAAATTAAGCCTAATGGAGGACAAAGAAATGGGTTTTTATTTGATGGTTGCTTCAATGCTACTCGGACTGCTCGCTTTGAAGATAGGTTTTTCTCAGTTCAAGGAGAAAAAAGATAAATTCTTATCTATCTTAACAAGTTTAGCTGGCACAGCCCTTGTTCTCGTGGCTGTCTGGTTAGGATGGCCCAAATAAATAGAAAAACCTCGGTCAAACCGAGGTTTTTCAAATGAATTTCTTGGTTGTGGCTAAAAAATATGCTACACTATCAATATGAAAATTTTAATCCCAACAGCAAAAGAAATGAACACAGACTTGCCAAGTATCGAGGCAATTCCTTTAAAACCAGAAAGTCAGGCCGTGCTTGATGCCTTGGCTCTCTATTCTGCCAGTCAATTGGAGAGTTTCTACAAGGTATCAGCTGAGAAAGCGGCGGAAGAATTTCAAAATATCCAAGCTTTGAAAAGGCAAACTGCTCAACACTATCCAGCCTTGAAACTTTTTGATGGGCTTATGTACCGCAACATTAAGAGAGATAAGCTGACCGAGGCGGAACAAGATTATCTTGAAAATCATGTCTTCATTACCTCGGCTTTGTACGGTGTTGTTCCAGCCTTGTCACCCATGGCTCCTCACCGTTTGGATTTTTTGATGAAATTAAAAGTCGCTGGTAAGACTTTGAAGAGCCATTGGAAGGCAGTCTATGATGAAGCTCTGAAGAAGGAAGAAGTGATTTTCTCTCTCTTGTCATCAGAGTTTGAGACTGTATTTTCTAAGGAAATCAGAGCAAAGATGGTGACCTTCAAATTCATGGAGGATAGAGGCGGTCAGCTGAAGATTCACTCAACTATCTCCAAGAAAGCGCGCGGGGCCTTTCTAACAGCTTTAATAGAAAATCAAGTACAAACTGTGGGGGAAGCACGTCGCTTGAACTTTGCTGGATTTGTTTACCGAGAAGATTTGTCACAACCACAGGGATTAGTTTTTGTAAAGGAAGTATAGAAATCAGATAAGAGAAAAGTCAGCACGATTATGCTGACTTTTTTGATAACTTATAAAGTATTGGACAAATGAATCTCATTTGATAAGGTGTTAAGATGATTAACCAAATTCATGATTGACAGATGATTTCGGCAAATAAACTTCTTGGTAATCCCTGAAATATAGAAATTAGACACGATGATATCGTAATCTGTCTGATTTAAAATCTCAGGACTTGTTTTTAATTCATCCCAAATATCGAAGGTAAAGCGGTTATTACAGTAATAGGAAAGCATATCAACAAAGGTAAGGGATATAGCATGGTCAAAGTTACTGATAATCAAAACCTTGATAGGTGGTCGATTTTCTAACAACTGAGTAGAGAGGTTTTCAGCATGGGTTAAGATGGTGTACATCAAGTGTTCCAACTGTTCAGGATGGTCATGCTGTCCAATTGCCTGACGGTATTGAGCCAGTTCTTGACGCGCACTTCCCATAAAGTCTGGGAAGTAAACTTCAAATTTTTTAATCGTCAATGCTTTTTGTTCAAATAAGATTGGGGTAGAAAAGATTTCCTGTCTTTCAAAGAAAGCAGTGTTGTGTAAATGCCAAATCAGCTCATCGTGGTTAGTAAAAGTAATCTTATATTGTTTTGATAGGCCTTCTAATATTTGACTAAGTAATTGGTAAGAGTATCTTGCTTGACTGTTATCTTCTAAAGAGTTGAAGAATTCTTGAGGATCTAGGAAAATATCATTCTGAAGAAAAGAAATAAAAATTTGAGCGATTGTATCTGGAGTCATTTCAAGCCCAAAATGTTTAGAGAAATAAGCAAGTGTCTCCTGGAAATTTGGAATGCTCTTTAAAAGAGGATAATATTCTTTGTAAAAGTGGTTGGGGAGGTCAATGAAGTGACCATTTTTAACCCTGTGGATACTGATAGCTATCATCAGTTTGTACATTCTATAAATTGAAAATCGCATTGGATAATTCGTGATTTTATAGAAGAAGTCAGCAAACTCTGTTAAATCTTCCTCAGGAAGGTCAGGAAAAGGCCAATCTAGGAAATAATAGCGCTCAGAAAAGTATTGGGCAAAAAAGTAACGAATATCGATCTCATTTCCACGTATCTCGGATGGAGTAAAAGATAATTCAATTTGAAACTGAGATGAAAGAACCTTTGTAATATTTCTGCCCAGTCGATAGAGGTTGGCACTACTAAAGTAAAGATTTTCTATTGTTCGATAAATAGGTAGCCCCTCATTGAAGAACATATACTCTAGTAATTGAAAAGATTGAGAATTAGCAAGAAAATATTGATAAATATCTTCTACACTAGTGTTAACTTCTAAATCTATCATGATTCCGTTAACAGAAGATTGGATGTTAATAGATGGAAAGGCAATACGTAATTCATTTAAATCACTTTTTAAGATTCGTTCTGTACATCCTAATTTTTCGGCTAGTTCATGTAATTTCATCCAATTACGATTCTGAATTAGGGTTTCCATTAAGCGTAATTGTCTTTGAACTTTTGTGGATAAAAGGTTTCTCATACGGGTATTTCCTCCATAATTCATTATATCTTTTTTTGTCTAAGTAGTATAAAAAAATTAGAGCAAGAAAATTGTCGTTAGTAATCGGAAAAATTAGAATAATATAAGTGGCTTTTAAGTGCAAAAACAGAATATATTAATTGTTCAGAAAATATTGATTAATGCCTCAAATAGTTGTACATTGTAAACTATAAAATACTATCTAGGAGTTTAAAATGAAACATTCACATAAAAAATCATTTGACTGGTATAGCATGCAACAACGTTATTCTATTCGTAAGTATTACTTTGGTGCAGTTAGTGTCTTGCTCGGTACCGCTTTGGTATTAGGTGCAGCAGCTAGTGTCCAAACAGTACAAGCGGAAGAAAACAAACAAGAAACTACCAATAGTATTTCTGTTGGTAGGGGAGAAGCAGCTACTAAACCAGCAGAGGTTTCTGCGTCTAATAAAGAGAAAACCTATGCAGCTCCAACTGTAGCTAATCCAGTAGAAACGACTCCAGTTAAAACTGGAGAAGTTACTAAACCAGCAGAAAAAGTTGAAGAAGCAAAAGACAAAAAAGAGGAAGTAACGCATCAAGATGCTATTGACAAGTCAAAATTGTTAACGGCTCTTTCGCGTGCTAAAAAGTTAGAAAGCAAGTTATATACAGAAGCAAGTGCTGCTAACTTGCAAACAAGTATCCAAGCTGGTCAAAGCTTGCTTGGGAAAGCAGATGCATCTGAAGCTGAATTATCAGCAGCAGAGTCATCTATTCAATCATCTATTATTGGTCTAGAACTTCGTTCTAACTCTAACAAAGGAACTGTATCAGAAACTCCTGTAGCGAAGAAAGCTAATATAGTTGAAGCGAAGGAAGAGACTAATCCAGCTGCAACAACTGATCGTTCAGCTGTTGATAGTGCTGTTTTGCCAACTAGCACAGCTGCCAAAGTAGAAACAACTTCAGCTCCAGCATCTATTAATGAAATCTTGAAACCAGGTTTGAGCCTTTCTGATGCTCGCCAAAATCCAGCTATCCGTAAGGAAGATGTTGATAGAGGGTATAGTGGTTTTAGAGCGGCGCCTGCTCCAACGAACCAACCAGTAACTAATCTAGGAAATAATACTGTTTTCACTGATATTAGCAGAGGTTCTCATACTTTCCGTGGTAATGGAAATTTACGTCGTGGAAACCCGATTCATTTTGATGTAACAACAACTAGAGTTAGAAATAGAGTAGATTTCTCAATCAGATATTCAGGACCAGGTGAGTTTGTTAATAACAACTTTATCTTAGACAAAGGAAATGGATTCGGAGAACCTTCTCGTGCAACTGTTTCAACACCAAAATTAAGAGACCAAGTTAAAAACATTAGTAAGGGTGGAAACTTTGTTTCTCATTCAGGCTACAGTTTAGAAGCTGCAGTAGAAACAAGCACCAATCAAACAATTAAGTTTAGTTTACCTATAGCCAACCCTAATGGTGATCTGTCTGTTCGATTAAGACCTGTTACTTTTAATGTAGGTCAAGGGGAATCAGGATCTGCAACTAGTAATGATCCATATAGTAACTCTAACTATTACTTCAGAGAAAAACCACTCCTCTTGGATGCAAACCCTTATGGTGGTACTAATAATAAGACTGTTTCAGAAGACATTGACTTCCAAACTGTCTATCTTCCAACTAGTAAGTTACCAGAAGGTCAAACTAGATTAGTTCGAGAAGGTGAAAAAGGACAACGTCAAATCATCTATAAAGTTCATCAATTGGGTAACGAAACAATCCTAGGATTGCCAATTAGTAATTCAGTTATTAAAGAAGTTAAGCCACGTATTATGCAAATTGGTGTGGCTAAAGATCTAATCGATACAGTAAAACCACGTGTTGATCAAAATAAAGTCGGTGATACAAATAACCTCACTTTCTATCTTGATAACGATGGAAACGGTGTTTATACTGAGGGCGTAGACGAACTTGTTCAAAAAATTGCTATTAAAGATGGTGCTAAAGGTGAAAAAGGAGACCGAGGCGAACGCGGTCTAACTGGAGCTCAAGGAGCTAAAGGTGAAAAAGGAGACCGAGGTGAACGCGGTCTAACTGGAGCTCAAGGAGCTAAAGGTGAAAAAGGAGACCGAGGTGAACGCGGTCTAACCGGAGCTCAAGGAGCTAAAGGTGAAAAAGGAGACCGAGGCGAACGCGGTCTAACTG
>ERZ1023497.214-NODE-214-length-21778-cov-3.583345_pt1 | contig 21778 bp, 18 predicted proteins | sample MGYA00380543_ERZ1023497 | MGnify/ENA primary metagenome ERZ1023497 (study PRJEB33173, sample SAMEA4830384) | metagenome | study: EMG produced TPA metagenomics assembly of the PRJEB25223 data set... | reverse complement strand
AGTATCAAAATTCTTACCAACTAAGAATGCAGGACCCTGCCTACCAGCGGGCAATAGTAAACCTGCTGATGCCATATTATTTGGGATAGGTTGCCCATTTGGCAAGGTGATGCCTTGAGTACGCCAGTGGTTGATTGATTGCTTATTGCGACGACCGCTTGAGCCATTATAGCCATTAAGACGCACTTCATAGCCCCAAGGTTCGCCTGGACGATAGCCTCGTTTCACCAAGAAATTGGCTGTGCTTGCCAATGCATCGGCTTTTGAGTTGACCAAATCTTTACGCCCATCACCATCAAAATCCACCGCAAGCTCTAAAAAGGTGCTCGGCATAAACTGTGTCTGACCAAATGCTCCCGCCCAAGAACCTGTCATATCCTCAGGGTGAATATCACCATTTTGGACAATTTTTAGTGCATTGGCATATTCACCACGAAAATAACTTTGGCGACGATCAAAACAAGACAAAGTCGCTAGACTGTCAAATAAATTTTTTTTACCCAGCGTCTGACCAAAATTACTCTCAACGCCCCAGACGCCCAGTACATGCTCAGGCTTGACGCCATAGTAGCTCTCAATGCGGCGTAGTACATCTGCTTGCTCATGCTTGGCACGGATACCATCTTGGACACGCTCACTGTCTACCAAAGACGCCAAATAATCCCAAACATCTTTTTTGAATTCAGGCTGATAATTGAGCGAGCGAATGACGCTAGGATCAGGCTGTGATGGGCGATATTTTTCAAATGTCGCCCCAGAGACACTCCGAAAGGTACTACTGTTTTTTAAAGTGCTAAGACACTGCTGAAATTCGCTGTTGCTAAGGTTGGCAGAATCATTGGAAAATGCCGTTTGTGATAGCATGATACCAGACATAGCCAGCACTAGGGCGGATGTGTGTAATTTCATAATATTCCTTAAAGTGTTTTGATGAATACTGTACATCTTATAACCAAGCCAACTGCCTTATCTTTTGATGTATCTTGTATCCCAAAAACACCGCCAAATTTTATGTATTTTGATTGTCTTTTAATAAATGTGCAAAATTTGCACGCAACTTGGCAAGCTTGGGCGGAATGGCAAAATTGCAATAGGCTTGCGTAGGGTTATTGGCATAGTAATTTTGGTGATAGTCCTCAGCGGGGTAAAATGTTGGTGCAGGTTCAAGTTTTGTGACCACATTTACACCTTCTGAGCGTAATGATTCAATCATCGCTTTAGCCACTTTGGCTTGCTCATCATCGGTATAAAAAATCACTGATGCGTACTGCGTGCCAATGTCATTACCTTGACGGTTGAGCGTTGTTGGATCGTGCGTGGCAAAAAATACCGACAAAATCGCATCAGTACCAAGTATTGAATCATCATAGCTCACTTCAATGACCTCAACATGTCCCGTCTCACCTGTACAGACAGCCTGATAATTTGCCGTATCACTTGCACCGCCAGCGTAACCACTGACGACAGAGTTTATGCCTTTTAATGAATCAAATACCGACTCGGTGCACCAAAAGCAGCCACCGCCTAATAAAATAGTTTTCATATTTTTATCCTAATCAATGCTATAATAACACCTTTTAAGTCTATCATAAGTCATGCCAAATACCAACCACGATACTTTATTTACCACACCGCTTGATAAGTCGGCTCGCTTTAGTTTTGATGAAGAAGTGGTGGCGTGTTTTCCTGATATGATTCGCCGTAGTGTGCCAGGCTATGGGCAAGTGCTTGCGATGCTACCGATTTTGGCACGCCGCCATTGTTTGTTACGACAAGTTGGTGATCGTGGAGCGCGTGTAAGCCGTGTCTATGACTTAGGAACATCACTTGGGGCGGTGAGCTTTGCTTTGGCGGATAAATTTGCTCCTGATGAGCTTGAGATTCATGCTATTGATATCTCAGCACCAATGATTGAGCGGGCTAAATCGGTCGTGGGTGAGCATTATCCTGATCATGATATTCGCTTTTGGTTGGATGATGTTTGTAAAGTGGATTTGTTACCCTGTGATTTGATTATTATTAATCTAACCTTACAATTTTTACCACCAGATCAGCGACTGTTATTACTCCAAAAATGCCATCACGCTTTGGCAGAAGGCGGTATTTTGATTTTGACCGAAAAAACTCACCTAACCGATGAACAAGACGATGCGTGGCGAGTTGAGCGGTATTATGATTTTAAGCGTGCCAATGGCTACAGCGATATGGAGATCAGCGGTAAGCGTAACGCACTTGAAAATGTACTCATCACCGACACGCTGCCCAAGCACCATGAACGCTTGGCACAGGCAGGTTTTGAGCGTAGCTTGACTTGGTTTATGTTTTTAAATTTTGCGTCCATTGTGGCTTTTAAATGATGATAAGTTAATCACCAGCTGCCAAGTTTTTAGTACCAAATTTTGCCCAATGATGAAGACCGATGACCTTATGAATACAATCACTCGCGCCGAAAAAGACCTTTATCAAACCTTATTTGACCTAGCTCAGCATTATCCGATGGCATATGACTGGCTCAAATTATTACCAGATTGGTTAGCTAACATTAAAAATAAAGATCGCTATGCACATGCCCCATATTATGAATCAATCATTGATAAGCTGCCTGATGTTACACCTAATGAAATTAATCTAAATGCCGCTTGTATTACTTCACAGATTGACTTTACTCACAGCGATTATCGCCGTAGTGAAGCTTTGTTAAAAAATCTCATGCCATGGCGAAAAGGTGGATTTAAATTTGGGCAAGGCGATCGGCTAATCCATATTGATACAGAATGGCGTAGTGATTTAAAATGGGACAGAATATTGCCATACATTGGCGACTTGACTGGTAAGCGAGTGTTGGATGTTGGCGGAGGTTCAGGTTATCATGGTTTTCGTATGGTTGGGGCGGGTGCCAGTACGGTGATTGTTATTGATCCGTCTTGCTTATTTTACCATCAGTTTATGGCGACTCGACACTTTCTTGGTAACATAAAAAACCATTATGAGCAGTCGCCCATTCATTTCATTCCTGTGGGGTTAGAGGAGCTACCCCAAGATAAAAATCAGTCAGGATTATTTCACAGTGTTTTTTGTATGGGTGTATTATATCACCGAGCATCACCATTTGATTGTTTATTACAATTAAAAAATCAGCTGACAAAAGGCGGTGAGCTGATACTTGAGACTTTGGTGGTGGACGGTGATGAAAATACGGTACTTGTTCCCAAAAATCGCTATGCGATGATGAATAATGTGTATTTTTTACCCTCAGTATCTGCCTTACAGCTGTGGCTAGACAAAATAGGCTTTGCTCAGGTTCGCTGTGTTGATATTAATATCACAACCAATGATGAACAGCGAACCACTGAGTGGATGACTTATCATTCTTTAGATGATTTTTTGGATACCAAAGATCCTTCAAAAACTGCCGAGGGATATCCCAGACCTAAGCGTGCGGTGCTAATCGCCAAAAAACCATAATAAATAAGTCTGACTGAAGTATAATATCATAATACTGGCTAATCGCTTGACATGATTTGTGAGGCATTTAAAAAAAGGTGAAACTATGGCAGGTGGTAGTTTATTAATGCTGCTTGATGACATCGCAGCGATACTTGATGATGTCTCGGTAATGACGAAGGTGGCAGCCAAAAAAACCGCAGGCGTTTTAGGCGATGATTTGGCACTAAATGCTCAGCAGGTTACTGGCGTGCGTGCTGACCGAGAGTTGGCTGTGGTGTGGGGGGTTGCTAAAGGATCATTGATTAATAAACTGATTTTGGTGCCTGCTGCATTACTTATCAGTGCCATTGCAGCTTGGCTAATCACGCCTTTATTGATGCTTGGTGGTGCTTTTTTGTGCTATGAAGGTGCTGAAAAGGTGGTTCATAAATTTACGCCCAATCTGTTACCACACGAGATGGATGATGAAACGGCACACGCCAAAAGACTCAAAGCCAATGCTGATGAAAGCATCGATTTGGCCGCCTTTGAAAAAGATAAAATTCGTGGTGCTTTTCGGACGTATTTTATTTTATCCGCTGAGATTGTGGTGATTTCATTGGGTGTGATGACGGCAGCAACCTTTATGACAAAAGTGGCAGCATTATCTGCCATTGCTATTATGATGACAGTTGGGGTGTATGGCTTGGTTGCCTTAATTGTCAAACTCGATGATATGGGTATTTATTTGGTTAATCAGCCCTCGGCATACCGCCAAGCGATGGGTCGTAGCATTTTGGCATTTGCCCCAAAGCTTATGAAATTTTTATCCTTTTCAGGTACGCTTGCCATGTTCTTGGTCGGTGGTGGGATTTTGGTGCATGGTGTTGGTATCTTACATCATCAAGCTCAAGATTTGGCGGCATTATCTGGCGTTTTTGGTGGTCTGACCGAAGCGTTATATAATGGCGTGGTAGGTTTGATTGCAGGTTTGGTGATTTTGGCGGGTGTGATCGGTGTTAAAAAATTCATAAAACAATAGCCAAATTTATTCAACCTAAAATATCAATAAAAGCACTCATTCACATGGGTGCTTTTATTGATATTTTAGCATGATGAAATTTTGATCGTTATTTGGGTTATTTGGGCGTAGGACGCTGTTCGATAAGCAAAGAGTCAATACCATTATTACGCAGGCGTACACTGGCGGCAGAGGCTTCTTTTTGAGTCATGGGCGTTGAGATGACTTGATACACATAGCCATTTTTTGCATCTTGGCGTACCACAATGGCATCCACGCCTGCCATGAGTACTTCAGCACGCTTTAGGTCAGCATCTTTGGCCTTTTCATAGCTTTTGATTTGGAGTATGTATTGGCTTTGGTGATTAGGCTCATCATCAGCGGTATTTTCTTCGACGATTGAAATGTCAGCTGGCTGGTCGGTACTCGCTTTTGTGCTGTGATTGATGATCACATCGGTTGATGGCTTGGGCAAGGTATTATCTTCTCGGTCTTGGATACTGACACCCTCAGGAATGCTTTGGAATTTTTGTTCGGGCAGAACTTCATAAAATTCAAATTCAATGTCAGGCTCATTGGCGGTGATAGGCTCAACCGTCGCTTCAGGCTCAGGATCTACTCTTTGACCAAAACCATCAAATAAAGGTGACACATACAAAAAAACCGCCAGCATTGCTGCTACCAATAGCCCCACGACAATCCAAAGCAAGCTACTTAAACCTAAGCTTTGGTTATGCACTTCATCTTTATAGACGGCAGAAGGCTGTTTTTGGGGTTTTTGAGCCATAAGAATATCCTGTATGGTTTTTATGCAAAATTAGGGTAGTAATCAAATACCAAATTAAGGTGAGCGTTTCATTTGGTGAGCGTTAATCAGCCCAAGCAACGGCTATTTTAGCAAATTTTTATAAAAATATCGTGCTTATTCTTGCCTGATGGTTGGTAGTTGGGATAAATATTGTTATAATGTGCGGATAAATAATCATAAAGGTGCTTGGTATGTCTGCAATGGCGACGCTGTTTTTGGTATCGGCTGAGACGATTACCACATTGGGTCTGTATGTTTTATTGCCTATTTTCATCGGGTTTTTAATTTTTATTATGTGGGATATCTCAAAAAAATCAGATGCTGGCCGAGCGGGAACTTTTTGGATTTTTGTCGCTTTGGGCATGGGTTTTTTTGGTTTTCTTGCCAAACTTGTGATTGAATTTGTGCTTGGAAAATGGGTATTGTAACTTAATTTGAGCATTTTAAAAGTTAGTGGCTGACTTGATAGTTTAAACAGTCTTTAATTTTGGAGTAAGGGTATGAAAATTTTTGCAGTAACTGCCTTAGCATTTGTCACTTTGATGTTAACCGCTTGCGGTCACGGTCATGAAAAAGTACATGCCGTTGACCGTGTTGAAGAAGCACAAGCAGCCGCTTTGGCTAATGCTCCAAAAGCCGAAGACATGGTTTTTGGTGATGAAGGTGTATCTACAATGACGACTGAGACAGCTCAAGCAGATGTAAGTGCTGATGTCGCAGCTCAAGAAGATACCCAAATGGCGGATACTAATGCAACCGTAGAGCCTGCCGCAGAAGCCCAAGAGCCTACCGAAACTCAAACCACCAACTGATTTGATGCCTTTTGATCAAATGTGAATTTGATTGAAATTAGGTAGTTTGGATGAGTGATAAAACCTTGGTTGATAAAAGCCAAGGTTTTTTTTGTTTATAAAGCCAGTTTGGGTATTTAAATAAAGCGACGGCTTAAGTGCTTACTTAGGTGCTTAGAAGATCAAAAGACCTGTCTTAAATCAGCGGAAGCGGCTTGATTTTTTGAGTTTTGCTTGATACATTAGTGGCTACTGATCGCATAAATAAGGAAATGATTATGCCAGCACTTAGAAAAGATATTGACCCTGAAGGATTATTGGAATTTTCTGTTGTTTATACTGATCGCGCGCTTAACCATATGTCGGTGCAGTTCCAGCAGGTGATGAAGGATTTGTCTTTTGAGTTAAAGTCACTGTTTCAAGCCGATGCACTTGCCATTGTGCCAGGTTCTGGCACGGCAGGCATGGAAGCAGTTGTACGAGCTTTGGCGGCTGATAAAGATGCTGTTATTGTCAGAAATGGCTGGTTTAGTTATCTTTGGACGCAGATATTAGAAGCGACTGGCGTTGCCAAATCTAGCCATGTATTTAAGGCATGTCTTCACGAGGGTAAGAACGGCCAGTTTGTGCCTGCTGATATTAATGAGGTGACTGCCTATATCAAAGAGCATCGGCCAGGCGTTGTGTTCGCCCCTCATGTTGAAACTGCCTCTGGCATGATGTTATCAGATGAGTATATTCGTGCACTTGCTGAGGCTGTGCATTTGGTCGGTGGCCTGCTTGTCATTGATTGTATTGCTTCTGGATGTATTTGGCTGGATATGAAAGCGCTTGGTATCGATGTGCTTTTATCAGCACCTCAAAAGGGATTATCAAGCACGCCATGTGCTGGTTTGGTGATGCTGTCACAGGCTGCCAAAGAAGCTGTATTGGCAAGCACGCCGTCAAGCTTTTCTTTGGATTTAAAAGCTTATGAAAACGGTAGTCATGCGTATCATACCACCATGCCAACCGATGGCCTAAAGCAGCTGCGAGATACTTTGCTTGAGGCAAAGCAGATCGGCTACGATAACCTAAAACAAGCCCAAATCAAGCTTGGTCAAGAGATTTTGGCAACACTTCATAAAAAAGGCGTCCACAGTGTCGCCGATCCATCAGCTCAAGCGTATGGCGTGATTGTTTGCCATGCTTTAAGCGATGAGATTCACAAAGGTGCCGCCTTTGCCAAGGCAGGTGTCCAAATCGCTGCTGGCACACCGCTTCAGGTTGGTGAGCCAAGCGATTATAAGAGTTTTCGTATCGGTTTGTTTGGGCTTGATAAATTGACCGATATTGAAGGTACGATTGAACGCTTTAAGCATGCAGCCGATCAAGTGTTCGTTTAATCCAAAAAATAGGCGATGGCTTGATGCCTAGCTTGTTTTTTACTTTTGGTCGTTTGGTAAATGTAAATATTATTCAATTAAGATTGACTGATATTTTAAAATTATCACATTAAGGAAATAAGATGGCTTTTAATTTGGCAGCTTATGAAGATAACTTAACTGTTGTCAAAGATTTTGAACCTGCATTATTATGGCGTTGGTTTAGTCGCATCAGTGCGACACCGCATCCAAGTTTTCATGAAGAAGCTTTGGCGACTGATATCATCGAGTGGGCGACGGCACATGGGCTGGCTGCTCGCCGAGATGGCATTGGTAATGTGATTATTAACAAGCGGGCAACCAAAGGCTATGAAAATCATGAGCCAATCGCCCTACAGGCACACTTAGATATGGTACCCCAAGCGAATGAAGGGGTATTGCATGACTTTGCCACAGATCCGATTCGTCTGCGTCTTCGCCCTGATGATCATGCATGGCTGATGGCGACAGGCACAACTTTGGGGGCGGATAATGGCATTGGCATGGCAAGCTGCCTTGCGGTGCTTGAAGATGATTCACTGGTGCATCCTGAGCTTGAGGTACTGCTGACGATGACCGAAGAGACGGGCATGGTTGGGGTAGTTGGCCTAAAAGCCAATGAGCTGACTTCAAAAATCATGGTTAATACTGACACCGAAGAAATCGGTGAGGTGTATATTGGCTGTGCTGGTGGTATTGATGCAGATCTAAGCTTGCCACTGATGTGGCAAAAAAATCCCTTTGATGCGACGCTAAGCCTAACCATTAAAGGGCTGCGTGGTGGACATTCAGGGCTGGATATTGATAAAAATCGTGGCAATGCCATTAAGTTAATGGCAAGAGTGTTGGCTAAGCTTTTGGGTCGGTTTGATGGACAATTTGCCATCAGTCACATCAAAGGTGGCACGCTAAGAAATGCCATTCCACGAGAAGCTCAAGTTGTTATCAGTTGCCAACAGTCATCTTTATCTGCACTGACAGATGCCATCAATGACGCCACCGCTCAAATCTTTGACGAGTTAAAGCAGGCTGAGCCAAACTTGATAGCCGTTATCGATACCACCAAGCTTGGGCCTAAAGACAATGTGCTAACTTGGGCATCATCTTGTCAAGCCATCCATCTGATCAATGCACTGCCTAGCGGTGTGGTGCGTCAAAGCGATATCGCCAAAGACACTGTGGAGACTTCATTATCCTTTGGACAGCTTAAGATGGATGATGATGTACTTAAATGCGTGCTGCTTATCCGCTCTTTGGTTGATTCAGGTAAAGAGGCGGTTTGTGATACGCTGTCAAGTATTGCCCATCTATCAGGCGCACAGATTGCTTTTGCTGGCGACTATGTGGGCTGGAATCCAGATACTGATTCTGTGATCACGCCTATCACTACCCAGCTTTATAGCCAGATTTTGGGTCACGAGCCTGATATTAAGGTTATCCACGCAGGGCTTGAGTGTGGCTTGATTAAGCAAAGCCATCCTGATATGGACATTGTCTCAATTGGCCCTACCATCAAAAATGCCCACTCGCCTGATGAGATGGTACACATTGAGTCGGTGGCGGTGTATTGGCGACTTTTGACCGAGATTTTGGCGAATGCACCACTTAAACGCTAAATCATCATTTGCCATTCAATAAAACCATCTGCTTACTCTTAAGTAGATGGTTTTATTTTAGTGATTGGGTTAATTAATCGTCATTTATAAGGCATCATTCATAAATGCAATCATTTTAGCCCAGCTTTGTTTGGTAGCTTGGGCATGATAGCCTAAGCCAATGCCATTGCCACGAACTCATTCATCAGCGTGTGGATTGCTCAAACCATGTTTTGCACCGTCATAGATGTCAATTTGGTATTGGTCTTTTTTAAATTAACAAGCAGTTTTTAGCAAGTCAAGGTTTTTATGCCTATTTTTTCAGATTTTAAGGTACAATAAAGCCAATTATTAATAATATGGTATTGTCATGATTTATGATGAATTGCGACCAAAATTTTGGGAAAATTATCCCTTAGATGCGTTAACAGATGCTGAATGGGAAGCGTTATGTGACGGATGTGGTGCGTGTTGTTTGGTGAAATTTTTGGATGATGACAATGTTAAATTTACCGAATATACCGATGTTGCCTGCCAGCTATTGGACTGCTCAACAGGATTTTGCCAAAACTATGCCAAGCGTCAAACGATTGTGCCAGATTGTATTCGCTTAACACCTGATATGTTGCCTGATATGCTGTGGTTGCCACGCCATTGTGCCTATAAGCGATTGTATCTTGGGCAAAATCTGCCAGCATGGCACAGGCTTATTAAAAATAGCCAAAACCATGGCGTAGGATTTTCGAAAGTTTCAACCGCTGGGCGATGTGTGAGTGAGCTTGGCATGAGTGATGAAGACATAGAAAGGCGAGTGGTTAAATGGGTTAAACCTTGACATTGTTGAAAGAAAATAAAAAATTGACAAGTTTGATAAAATGGGTGGATGTGTGTGATTTTATCAAAAGCACTTGAATAAAACCTAATGATACGCTAAATTGTAGCAAGGCAATCAATCCACCATAATTTTAATGAACACGAGGTTAAATTATACTGTCTATGTCTGATGACAATTCAAGCACTTGGTCGATGCGTGGTCTTAGGCGTTGGTTATCCACCGCACCTGAAACCCGAGATGATTTATTAAAGCTGGTTCAAGACTCTCGCCAGTTTTTAGAGCCTGATTCGGTTGTTATGCTTGAAGGGGTGCTTTATTTGCCCGCTATCCAGGTGAGTGAGATTATGACACCCCGCCCACAGGTGCATGCGATTGCCAGCGATGATGATTTATCTGATATTTTATCGGTGGTACTTGAAACAGAGCATTCTCGCTATCCTGTTTTTGACAGTTTGGATGATGATGCTGTGGTTGGGATTTTGCTGATTAAGGACTTAATACCATACCTAAAAGCCAAAGCTGACGGTAAAGAACAGCCGCTCAAATTGGCTGATATTGTACGAAAGCCGTTGTATATTAGCGAGACGGCACGCTCAGATACACTGCTACGCTCGCTTCAAAAAGCCCAAGTGCATATGGCGATTGTGGTTGATGAATTTGGCTCGGTCTCTGGTGTGGCGACAATGGAGGATTTGCTTGAGGAGATTGTCGGTGATATTGTTGATGAACATGATGATATTGACGAGGACAGCGACATTAATAATATCATTCCACACCCTGATAAATCAGGCGTTTGGCTGGTACAAGCTTCCACACTCATCAGTGATTGTAATGAGATTTTAGGCAGTCATTTTGATGATACAGATGTTGATACGATGGGTGGTTTGGTTATGCAAGCATTGGGCTTTGTTAGCCATCTTCAAGGTGCGGTTGTGCAAATCGATGAATGGCAAATTACCGTGGTTGATGTTGAGGCACGATTTATTCATCTGTTGGAGCTTGTGCTGATACCACAGCTTGAGAATGCTGAATAAACAAAAACCGAATTGATGATTTCATTCGGTTTTTGTTGTGACTTGGTAGGCGTGATAAAGCCTATGTTAAAGCTAGTTGCGGCCAATGTCTTCTTGTAAGGCCTTGGGCAGGGGTAGAATCTCAACTGTCGTTAAATCCTCAGGGCGGGCGATGACCAAAGCCTCAAAACCTGTATCGGTTGCTATTGCATTAACGATACTCATACGCCCCATATCACTGCCAGCAGGTGGGACAGTACCCACCCCTAAAATACGGTGTAGATAGGCTTTTGGGCGAGCCTTAAAATATAGCCGTGCAATAATCTCTTGTCCCAAATAGCATCCTTTATCATAAGCCACACCCCCTTTTTGGTGTAGGCGAAGCTCTTGGGGTTGATACATCTCACTGGTTTTGGCAGTCAGCCAATAATTACCTATTTTGATGCTTAATTGCTCCCAAAGCTTGGTATCGGTTTGCTGGGTTTTATTAAAAGTGGGTATGTCATTGACCACATCAGGATAAATGGGGCTGGCTGATGATAGGGTAATTTTGGAAAATGCTCCATATTTTTTAATATGCATGATAAAATTATCTGCCATATCCGCACTCATAACAATATCAAAGCCTGCCAAAGTTCGTGCAATCCAAATCCCAAATTGTACACGCCCTTTTAAATTACAAATTGCTGTCGGCAAAAACTGCTCACCAATATCAGCGATATCAGCGGTAATTTGCCCTTGTAAGAATTTTTCACTGTCTGTACCAGTCATTTCAAAATAACAAAAATCAGTCATGGTTTGTCTCTTATTTAAAAGTTGTCATCATAAATATTGGGGCTGTTTCATCAAATTATAGGATAAATTTGATGGCAGATGTTAAATTTTTTGTACAAAATGCCAGCCAACATAACACTTAAACCCCAAAATCGGTTACAATAAGCAGTTAAGTTTTTTATCAAAAATTAATTTAAGGTGAAATCATGAACTTACCTGACTGTCCGCAATGTCATGAATCTTATACCTATGCTGATGGCGTGCTGTTGATTTGCCCAATGTGTACTCACGAATGGCAAGAAGGCGGCGAGACCGAGGCACTGCCTATCATCAAAGATGCTGTCGGCAATATCCTAAATGACGGCGATGCGGTAACGGTGGTTAAAGATTTAAAAGTGAAAGGTTCAAGCACACCAATCAAAGTTGGCACAAAAGTCAAATCCATTCGTTTGATTTATGATGCGCCAGATGACCATGACATTGATTGTAAGATTGATGGTTTTGGTGCGATGAAACTTAAATCCTCAGTTGTCAAAAAAGCCTGATTCTCTCAATTTTAGTTCATTTATCATAAGGACGCAGTCATGACACATATCCGCCCAGCCAATGAAAAATTGTTTAATGATGCCAAACGCCATATTGCAGGCGGTGTAAATTCACCTGTGCGTGCATTTGCTGGTGTAGGGGGTGTGCCAGTATTTGTCCAGCGTGCAAAGGGTGCGTATATTTATGATACCGAAAATAACGCCTATATTGACTATGTTGGTTCATGGGGTCCGATGATTTTGGGTCATGCACATGATCAAGTCATCGATGCGGTGAAAGCTGCCGCTGAAGATGGCTTGTCTTTTGGAGCACCGACCCCATCTGAAACAACCATGGCGGATTTGATTTGTCAAATCATCCCAAGTGTTGATTTATTGCGTATGACAAGCTCAGGCACAGAAGCTACCATGAGTGCGATTCGATTGGCTCGTGGATATACAGGTCGTGATAAAATTGTCAAATTTGAAGGCTGTTATCATGGGCATTCAGACAGCCTGCTCGTCAAGGCAGGTTCGGGGATGCTAGATATCGGTGAACCAACATCCAAAGGTGTACCGATTGATTTTGCCAAGCATACTGTCACTTTACCTTATAATGATATTGAGGCATTGACAACATGTTTTCATGAATTTGGTCATGAGCTTGCGTGCGTGATTTTAGAGCCAATCGCAGGCAATATGAACATGATCATTCCAACCCAAGAATTTCATCAAACCTTGCGTCAATTATGTACCGAGTATGGTGTGGTGCTGATTTTTGATGAGGTGATGACAGGCTTTCGTGTGGGTCTTGGCGGTGCTCAAGCACATTTTGGCATTACACCTGATTTGACAACCTTTGGCAAAATTATCGGTGCAGGATTACCTGTTGGTGCATTTGGCGGTAAGCGTGAAATTATGGAATGTATTGCACCACTTGGGGGCGTGTACCAAGCAGGCACACTGTCAGGCAATCCTTTGGCAATGCGTGCTGGCAAAGCGATGTTTGATGAGCTGATGGTTGATGGATTTTATGATACACTTGCCCAAAAAACCACTTATTTGATTGATGGTTTAAAAGCCGCTGCAGCCAAGCATCAAGTAGCTTTTCAGGCATGTTCGGTAGGTGGTATGTTTGGTATTTTCTTTTCAGACAGTTTACCTAAGAATTTTAATGATGTGGCAAATCTTTGTGATGCCCAAAAATTTGCCAAGTTTTTTCATGGTATGTTGGATTTGGGTGTTTATCTTGCACCGTCGGCATTTGAAGCGGCATTTATGAGTGCAGCACATACTTATGAAGATTTGGATAAAACCATCAAAGCAGCAGAGCAAGTATTTTTACAGCTATCACAATCGTCATGAGCGGTATCTTACCCTCAATCGTTAGAGGTATTTTAACAAGGTATGCCCATCTTTTGTATTTGCAATAAAAATCAGTTTGGCTATTGTTTATGTATAAGTCATCATTTTATTTTTAAAATTTTAAAATGAAAATGATGTTATCAAGGACAGGCACATCTTAGATAAATTGGTCAAAATTCACACAAACATTGGTGGGGTATGCAGATGACTTTTATTGCTAAATGGTAAAAAGTCATCTAATCGCACTGCCCATTTACCCATTAGAATGGATTGTTTATCTATTCTTGACGGAATATTTAGTATGCTTACAAAAATTATTAGTACAGTCATTGGTACAAAAAACGACCGTGAATTAAAGCGTATGCGTAAAATTGTTACCAAAATAAACAGTTATGAATCAAGCATTCAAGCGTTATCTGATGATGAATTACGCCAAAAAACCGAAGAGTTTAAGCTGCGTCATCAAGCAGGCGAAAGCCTAGATAAACTCTTGCCTGAGGCGTTTGCTGTTTGTCGTGAGGCATCTAAGCGTGTCAATGGGATGCGTCATTATGATGTGCAGCTGATTGGCGGTATGGCATTGCACGAGGGCAAAATCGCCGAGATGAAAACAGGCGAGGGTAAGACCTTGATGGCGACCTTGGCCATTTATCTAAATGCCATCAGTGGCAAAGGGGTTCATATTGTTACAGTGAATGACTATTTGGCAAACCGTGATGCACAACTAAATCGCCCGTTGTTTGATTTTTTGGGTTTGACAGTTGGTGTGATCTATAGCCAACAAGCCCCCCAAGAAAAATTTGCTGCCTATCGAGCTGATATTACTTATGGCACCAATAACGAATACGGTTTTGATTATCTGCGTGATAATATGGTGTTTAGCCTAAGTGAAAAAAAACAACGGCCATTAAACTATTGTATTATTGATGAAATTGACTCCATTTTAATTGATGAAGCTCGCACACCACTCATCATCTCAGGTCAAGCCGAAGATTCAGCACATCTGTATGCTTTGATTGATAATATCGTTGAGCGATTGGTGCGTTCCAAAGATGAAGAAGAGAATAAAAATAATACTGATGGCGACTTTTGGATTGATGAAAAAAACCGCACCATTGAGATTAGCGAAAAAGGCTATGAAAAAATCGAAAGCTTTTTGGTGGAAGTCGGTGAGCTTGGCGAAAATGAAAGCCTATACAGCCCAGCACGATTACCCTTATTAGCACATGCACAAGCAGCGATACGCGCACATCATTTATTTGTCAAAAATATTCATTATATCGTTCAAGATGGCGAGGTGATCATTGTTGATGAAAATACAGGTCGTACCATGCCGGGTCGACGATGGTCAGATGGTTTGCATCAAGCGGTTGAAGCCAAAGAAGGGGTAGAGATTCAGGCAGAAAACCAAACGATGGCAACCACCACTTTCCAAAATTATTTCCGTCTGTACGATAAATTATCAGGCATGACAGGAACGGCAGATACTGAAGCTGCTGAACTTAAGTCAACCTATGATTTAGATGTGGTCATCATTCCAACACATCGACCGATTGCACGGATTGATATGGATGACCAGATTTTTTTGACCAAGCTTGGCAAATATAAAGGCATCATTCGTGAGATTAAACAAATCACCGAAAAAGGTGCGCCTGTTTTGGTGGGTACTGCAACCATTGAGGCCTCCGAGGAGCTGTCTTATTTATTAAATCAAGAAGGTATTGCCCATAATGTTTTAAATGCCAAGCAGCACGAGCGTGAGGCAGATATTATCGCACAAGCGGGTCGCCCTCGTGCGGTGACCATCGCAACCAATATGGCAGGCCGTGGTACGGACATCATTTTGGGTGGTAATTGGCAGGCTGAGCTTGAAACACATGAAGTCATCACCGATGAGATGCGTCGTGAGGCACATGCAGCTTGGCAGGCACGCCATGATGAGGTGTTGGCGGCAGGTGGCTTACATATCATTGGTTCTGAGCGTCATGAGTCACGCCGTATTGATAATCAGCTGCGTGGACGGGCAGGGCGACAGGGTGACCCTGGGCAATCACGATTCTTTTTATCGCTTGAAGATGATTTGATGCGTATTTTTGCAGGCGATCGCATTACCAGTATGTTTCGTGCAATGGGCTTAAAAGAAGATGAAGCCATTGAGCATAAGATGGTTTCTCGCTCAATTGAAAACGCTCAAGGCAAGGTTGAAGCTCGAGATTTTGATGCCCGTAAAAGCTTGCTTAAGTATGATGACATTGCCAATGAACAACGCAAGGTCATCTATTCACAACGAGATGATTTATTAGCAGAGATGGATTTACAAGCAGGTATTCAGGCGATGCACCATGAAGTATACAACGCCTTAATCAATCAATTTGTTCCAGCTGGCTCTGTCGATGACCAATGGAATATTGATGGGTTAGAAGACGAAATTGAAGAGGCGTTTCGTTTTTATATGCCAATTAATGATTGGCTTGATGCTGATCGTCGTTTGGATGAAGAGGGTCTTCGTGCCAAAATCATCGAAACTGCCATTGAGCGTTATCAGACTCGTCGTGAGCAAATGGGCGAACAGACAGCCGCCCAGCTTGAACGCCATTTCATGCTAACAAGCCTAGATAGGCATTGGAAAGAACATTTAACCCAAATGGATCAGCTCAGAAAAGGCATTCATCTGCGTAGTTATGCCCAAAAAAATCCAGAACAAGAATATAAGCGTGAATCATTTGAGCTATTTCAATCGATGCTTGGTGCGATTAAGTCAGATTTGATTCAAGATTTGGCGCGTGTACATGTGCCAACGCCTGAAGAGCTTGCCGCTTTAGAAGAACAGCGTCGCCAGCAAGCTGAACAACTGCGTATGATGTTTGAGCAGCAGGCACAGCTTGACGATGCTCACAGCTTGGATAATCGTCCTGCTGAAGAAACACCACGCCCATTGGGTCGTATGACAGTGACTTTAGGCGCTACCTCTGCACCAGATAAAGCGGCTGATATAACAACGGATGAGGCATTGGTTATTCCCAAAAATATCCATCGCAATGCACCGTGTCCTTGCGGTTCTGGCCTAAAATATAAACAATGCCATGGCAAACTAAGCTAGTCTTTATCAGTGGTGATAAATTTTGGTTGTTGGGCATTTGGGTGTATCTATAAGATTAGGGCTTTATAAAAAACTATGCTATACTAAGCTAATTGTAAACCACTCTCATTTAAAGAATTTATCGCTTCCTGAGTTTGGCTATTGACTTAAAAAGTGAGGGAATAACACCATGAAAAAACCCATTTGGCAAGCGTTGGTATTGTTAGCTATGATTATACTGTCTGCTTGTGCCCAAAAAACCGAAGAGGCAACCGCCGAGCCTGTTGAAGAAAAAGAAGTGCCTATGTCAGCTGAACCTGCCGAGCCAATAATCGTTGTACCGAGTGATTCATCTTCATCGATTGAGCAGGTAGTACCTGAAGCATTTGCTGAAGGCGATAGTACCCAAATCGCTGAAGTGGTAGAGATTGATGAGACCGCCAAAACTGCCACTCAGGATGCCGAAGTCCAAGAAGGGCAATAATAAGCTCTTAACATGGCTCAATTGCCTAACTATTTTAATCACCCAGCCCAATATGTATCATGGGCGTGAGGTGATTTAATTTCATCAAAACGACCCACTCACTTCTCACACTTTTACTATGAAATCTTAGCTTGTCATATGCGAACCGCTACCAATTCTATCCGACCCAAGACCACCACTCGCCAGTTGCCATTACCGATATCAGTGATGACGGCTTTGTCTGCTGGTGCAATGTTTAGTTTGGCACTTGCACCTTATTTTATTATCCCCATTGCGGTTCTTTCACCAATGCTGTTGTATGCACTTTTAAAAAAGTGCGATAGCCCTAAGCGGGCCTTTTGGTTGGGTGAACTCTACGGATTTGGGACTTGGGTGGTCGGTGCATTTTGGTTATATCACTCCATTCACCACTATGGCGGAGTACCAAGTTGGGCTGCACTTGTATTAATTGGGGTAATGTCGCTGATTATGGGGCTGTTTCATGCCTTGATGGCATGGGCATTTGTTCGATTTAGTGCCAAACAGCCGATATCTTTTGCAGGATTTTGGATACTCCAAGAATGGCTAAAAACTTGGGTTTTATCAGGATTTCCTTGGCTTTTTGTGGGGTATGCATTTACAGATATCAGTTGGCTAAATGGCATTGCACCGATTTTTGGCGTGTTTGGCTTGTCGTTTTTGGCGGTATTTGTTGGGGCGGCTGTGATCGAGCTGTTTTATCGCAATATTGGGCATATCATTATTGGCGGTATGTTAACAACCGCTGTTATCATGATTTCATTGATAGGGATAAATTGGACAAAGCCAACAGGTAAACTGACTTCCGTTTCACTCATCCAAGGCAATATTCCACAAGACCTAAAATGGCAAGAGGGTTTTGGTGTGCAAACCTTGGGGATTTATGCAGGATTATCACAATCTGAATGGGGGCGAGATTTGGTGGTTTGGCCAGAGGCTGCCATTCCGCTATTTCAAGACGAAGCCAGCGACCATATCAATGCTCTAGCAAAACAGGCAAACGCTGATGGCAGTGCATGGATAACGGGCATTATGTATCGCAAGACATCAAGCGATGCCTCAAATCAGGCAGAATTTTATAACAGTGCGATGTTATACGATGCCAATCAAGTATCAGTTTATAAAAAACAGCAGCTTGTACCATTTGGTGAATATATACCATTTGGCGGTTTGTTGGATATTTTACCAGGGCTTGAGGGTGTCGCTAGCCTAAGCCGTGGCGATGATAAGCAACCACCGCTCAAATTGGGCAGCGGTGTGGGTGATACGATTGGTGCGGCAATTTGTTATGAGGTGGCATATCCTGAGACTACTCGCAAAAATGCACTTGGCAGTAATTTTTTATTAACCGTCTCAAATGATGCTTGGTTTGGTACAACAGCAGGCCCTTTACAGCATTTACAAATGGTGCAAATGCGAAGCTTGGAGACGGGGCGATGGTTTGTGCGTGCAACAAACAACGGAGTGACTGCATTAATTGACCATCAAGGACGGATTGTCAAGCAGATACCGCAGTTTCAGCGAGATATTTTGCGAGGTGATGTACCCAGTTATGTTGGACGCACGCCTTATATGGTTTGGGGGCATTATCCCATGTTGGGGCTTTCTTTGGTGCTGATTTTTCTTAGTATCATGGCAAAGAAAATGAAAAATACCACCGCCAAACGAGAAAAATTTTATACCGCTGATGGTGTGGTAGACCGCTGAGTATTGATTGATATTAGCATATTTGCCGATTTTTGCCCCTTTGGGCGTGAGAGTATTAGCAGATTAGGCGTTGGGGTGGGCTTTGGCTATACCACTCATTAGCCTACCCTAAACCTGCCAAATATCACTGCCCAAAACCTAAACATACAATGGCTAAAAATATCAGAAAATAACTTGCTGTATTGTAAATTTTTATGTTATCATGTGATAATAATTATCATTAGTACCAAGATATCCATTGCTAAACTTCATCCCCCATCTTAACAGTTACCAAACGGTGAGCGGATTGTCCGATTGGCAACAAGCTTAGCATAACGGCATCGGCTGATTGTGCTTTTTGCCTTGTTATGTGTTTATGGGAGTTGATTGCACTTTTCTTCGTGGTGGATGCTTGGGCTGATTTAATAAAGCGGTCTTCATAACACACCAAACGAGACATCATCATGAGTACTGTCAAAGCCCCCCATATTTTCTACCAAAAACGCACCCTTAGCCTTGCCATCGCCAGTATTTTTGCTGCCGCTCTGATGACAGGCTGCCATTCTGATGACATCAGTGCCAATGCGCCCAATGTTACCCAACTGCCCCAAGGCACGGTTTTACCAACACCGAACACAGGTCATGACAACACCAATAATGCCAATAACGCCAACAATCAGGGCAACAACACGGATAACAACACCAGCACAACTGACCCAAATGGCGATAACAACCAACTGACACAATCACAAAAGACTGCCGCCGCCGCAGGGTTTTTTGTGATGGGTAAGATTCGTGATACCAGCCCAAAAAATGACCCAGATTATAACAATGATTTAATACAGCAGTGGATAAGCAAATTATATGCTGGTATTGATACCCATCGCCCAGATGGCATCGGAAAAGGTACAAACTTGCGTCAGCCCATCACCGCCAATGACATCAAACCCTTGTATTTTAACAAATTCCCTGCATTGTCTGATTTGCATTTAGACAGTGAACGCCATCGTTTTGACCCCAAAAATCTAAACACCATTAAAGTGTATGGTTATGGCAACTTAACAACGCCATCCAACAACAACACTCACATCAATCATCAGCAAGCTGATAATGCCAAAGCCAAAAAGCCCACCGACGCTTATGAAAATATCCGTTTTGGGTATCTTGAACTACAAGGAAGCAGTCTGACCCAAAAAAATGCCGATACTCGAGATGACCAAGACCGCATTCCCAAACCCATGCCCATTTTGTTTTATCATGGAGAAAACGCCAGCAGCCAGCTGCCCAGTGCTGGTAAATTTAACTACACAGGCAACTGGCTGTACCTAAGTGATGTCAAAAAACGCCCCGCACTTTCAGCATCAGATGAGCGAGTGGGGGTCTATCTCAATGCCAGTGGCAAATCCAACGAAGGCGATGTCGTCAGTGCCGCCCACATTTATCTAAATGGCTTTCAATATAAGCACACGCCTGCCACTTATCAGGTGGATTTTGACACAAACTCATTAACAGGCAAACTGTCCTATTATGACAATCCCAATAAGAAAAACGCCCAAGGTCAATATATTAGAAGCCAATTTGATACTGCCCAAAAAGTCAATAAAACCGATGTGTATCAAATTGATGCCAAAATCAACGGCAACCGCTTTGTTGGGACGGCCAAATCTTTGATTAACGAGGACACAAAAACCGCACCTTTTATCAAACAGCTGTTCTCTGGTGCTGCCAACCCAAACAACCCAAATCCCAACTCAGATACGCTAGAAGGCGGATTTTATGGTGAGTCGGGCGATGAGCTGGCGGGTAAATTTTTATCCAATGACAACGCAACTTATGTGGTCTTTGGTGGCAAACGAGACAAAACGACCGAGCCTGTCACCACAAAAACGGTGTATTTTAGTGCAGGCTTTGAAAAACCCAACACCAGTTTTGTGGATAATGAAACAATTGGTAAGATTATTGATGGTAAAGGGTTAAATGATGCGGCGAATGATAAAATTTATGATGGTGATATTACTCCCAGTGATGATAGTTATTATGAATATCGTTGGGGCGAACCACAAGCAGAGTTCACCAAAAAAGTTGGCAGCAGCACCCAAGTCGTACCAGCTTATTTTGGGCAACATGATAAATTTTATTTTAATGGCAACTATTATGACCTATCAGCCAACAGTGTTGATAAATTAGCCCCTGCCGATGCTGTCAAAGCCAACCAATCCATTAAAGAAAAATACCCTAATGCCAAACTAAATAAAGACAACAAAGTTACCGCCATCGTGTTACAAGATGCCAAAGATAAGCCTTATACCGCCATTCGTGCCAAAAGCTATCAGCACATCAGTTTTGGTGAGACACTGTATAACAATGCCAACCAAACCCCAACACGCAGTTATTTTGTGCAAGGCGGTAGGGCCGATGCCAGCACCACCCTGCCCACAGCAGGTAAATTCACCTACAATGGTCTTTGGGCAGGCTATCTTACCCAAAAAATGGATAAAGGTTATAGCAATAATACAGAAACCATCAAGGCAAAAGGTCATAAAGGTTATCTGTTAACCGAAGACTTCAACCCAGAAGATGAAGACGATAGCAGTTTGGTCGCATCTGATGACACCCAAGATGATACCGATGACACCGATGATGATGCCGTAGATAATGTGTATCGTGCAGGTGAGATTCGTCCTGAATTTGCCAACAAGTACTTGCCCATTAATGAGCCTACTTATGAAAAAACTTTCTCCTTAGATGGTAAAAATAAAGCTAAGTTTGATGTAAACTTTGACACCAACAGCCTGACAGGTCATCTCAATGACAATAATGGTCATAGTGTTTTTAATATCAAAGATGGCAAGATTGCTGGCACAGCCTTTACCGCCAAAGCCGATGTGTCCAATTATCGCCATGAGATTGGCAATAACAGCAGTGGCGGATTTTTATACAACATCACAGACATTGA
>ERZ1023497.213-NODE-213-length-21949-cov-135.742121_pt1 | contig 21949 bp, 19 predicted proteins | sample MGYA00380543_ERZ1023497 | MGnify/ENA primary metagenome ERZ1023497 (study PRJEB33173, sample SAMEA4830384) | metagenome | study: EMG produced TPA metagenomics assembly of the PRJEB25223 data set... | reverse complement strand
ATATCTTTGGTCACGACACTGCCTGCACTAATAACACTGCCTTCTCCAATAGTAACACCTGGCAGCACGACTACATTCGCACCCAACCATACATTCGGACCTATTGTAATTGGTAAGGCCTGTTCTAGACCTGCATTACGTTTAGTCGCTTCTAATGGATGATTCGCCGTATAAAGACCACATTTAGGTCCGATAAACGTGTTATCTCCAATATTAATAGTTGCACAATCCATAAAGTAACAATCGTGATTCACAAAAACATTTTGCCCTAATTTGATATTATAACCATAATCGACCATGAAAGGACTTAGCAGTTCTACTTGCTGTGGTTCATAGTTTAATAGTTGCGTTAAGATAGCTTGACGTTGTTCTAATGCACTAGGCTTAACTTGGTTCAACATATGACATAAATCTTTCGCATCCAGTCTTTCTTGTGCTAATTCTTCATTAAAATTAGCATCATACCATTCCCCGGCTAACATTTTTTCTTTTTCATTCATCAAAATTGCACTCCCTTAATCTGCAAGCTGTTGTTAGCTTAAAAATAATAATAATCGATAAATTAGTGTGCCCGCATAGTTACCTATTACGTACCCTAGTGTTCCAATTATTAGGATAGGGCCAACTAAATTAGTCCATCGTTTGCCTATTGCTAACGCTGCTGCTGTTGTTGGTCCACCTGCAGTAGCATTACTAGCTAATAAAATTTCTTCTATTTTAAAATTGCACCATTTACCTATAACTAAGCTCAAGCCAAGATTAAATATCAATATAATAATGACAAAGATAAATAGTAATGGTGCTGTGCTTATAATTGTAACAAATGAAGCTGGAATACCTATAACAACAAAGAATATATAAATAAAAAATGTTCCAATTTCTGAAGCACCGGCCAAACGCTCAAAAAAGTCTCCCCAAATTACGACGACTAACAGCGTAAACGTTGTTAACAATAAATAAGGATCACCAAAAAACGATACTACAATATTCCATATTAAATTATTGTTAGGTAACCATGCTTGTAGTACTTCAGATAATTTAAAACTACCTGCAACTAATAAAATCGCGCAAGTAATTGATAAAGCAATATCTAAAAGTTGAATTTTTTTAGGTTGCCAATAATTTTGTTGTTCCTGTTCATTGTCAGTAGTTGCATAATCTGTATGATAATGACGTTTAATGATAGGTAATGCTGGTATCGCAATTAACAATAAAAAGTACAATGCCATTACACTATTATCAGCTACTACTGTAGCAGAAATCATCTCTTCAGGTGTATTAAGTTTAGCACTAAGTGCTGCAAAATTAACCCCGCCACCAATATAGCTACCAGTCATCATTGCACCTATTTTCGCTAAATATGGAATCCATTGTTGTAACACAATAAATCCAACTACCGTTCCTATCATAGTACCTACTGAAGCAATTAAAAATATTACTAATAAACGTCTGCTTTCTTTCCATATTTTTATAATATTAGAATTAAATAACAATAATGGAATAGATAGTGGTACTACATAATCCCACACAGTATCATAAACCGGTGATGCTGTTGGTATAATTTTAAAATTGGATAAAGCCATAGCCCCTACTAGCGCAATAATTGCACCTGAAATAGTACTTGCCCATCGATAACGTTGTTCTAATACTAAACTTACCGTTGCCCATAAAATAATTATCGCCCATAGTAACCATGTGTCATCTTTTGCAATCACTGTCCCCACATACATGATATTCTCCCCCTCTTCTCCCATACTCAATCTATAATTTATTACTGCTTATTATTACTAAGATATAATGTTTTATCAATAATTTTCAGAATTTTTACTTTATATTACCGTTACATTATTGTGTAACTAAATTTAAATTGATATTCTTAACAATATCTTTTTAACATTCAAAGGGGTGGATTGTTATGAAACAAAGAATTGGGTTATTTCTCGGCCCATTACTATTTTTAATCATTTTATTTATTCCGAGTATTACAGGTTTGGACCATGCGCCACGCGCTGTCCTAGCTGTAACAGTTTTCGTAGCTACGTGGTGGATTACAGAAGCAATTCCCATTCCAGCAACCTCATTAATGCCATTAATTCTATTACCGTTAACAGGTGGTACCAATGAACAAGTTGCTGCCAATGCTTATGCAGATCCGATCGTATTTATGTATATGGGCGGATTCATAATTGCTTTAGCTATTGAGAAGTGGAACTTACACCGGCGTATTGCTATGACAATTATTTCTATGATGGGATCCAGCAGTAACCATGTAATTCTAGGCACGATGATTGCGACAGCATTTATTTCAATGTGGATTTCAAATGCTGCTACTGCACTTATGATGTTACCCATTGCTTTAGCGTTAATAGAAGAAATTAAAACAGCAAAATTTCTCTCACCAGAATCGGCACATAAATTTTCTAAAGCTTTACTATTAACTGTGGCTTACTCTGCTTCAATAGGTGGGCTTGCTACTTTAATCGGTTCAGTGCCGAATGCAGTATTTGCTGCCGTTGCCGCTTCAAGCTTAGATCGTTCAGTATCATTCGCACAGTGGATGCTCTTTGCATTACCTATTACTATAATTTTATTAATTGTCCTTTACTTATTACTGACTAAATGGCTGTTCAAAATCGATGATGCTGATCAAGTTTCTTCTGATTTTGCTAAAAAAGAGCTACATAACTTAGGTCCAATGTCTTACGAAGAAAAATTAACAGGTTTAGTCTTTTTAATCGTCAGTGTACTGTGGATTTCAAGCAGTGCCTTACCTGCATCACTACATTTATCTGATACAGTAATTGCAATGATTGGAGCAGTTTTACTGTTTTTAATTCCTGCACGTGCTGATAAAGGTGGATTACTCGTATGGAAAGATATGTCTAAATTATCATGGGGTATTTTACTATTATTTGGCGGTGGCTTATCGTTAGCTGCTGCATTTGAAGATTCAGGACTTACCAAATGGTTTGGAGGTATATTAGGAATTGTAGAACCACTACCGCTTATCCTTATCGTTATTGTGTTAACTACAGGTATTTTATTCTTAACAGAAGTCATGTCTAATACAGCTGTATCTAATATGCTTATGCCTATTAGTATAGGATTAGCAGCAGCCATTAATCAGGATCCATTTTTCATTATGGGTGTTGTCGCTTTATCTTCTACTTGTGCATTCATGTTACCTATATCAACACCACCGAATGCAGCAGTCTTTAGTTCCGATGAATTAGACATGAAAGATATGATTAAAGCCGGTTTCATTTTAAATATATTTACGATTATTATCATTTCGTTCTTTGTTTATTTCTGGTTACCAATTGCTTTTGGTTTGTAATGACATATGTTACAGTATCATGCTAAGGTATGATTTCACTTTTATACTAAGGACGCATGTAATTAACATAAATCAAATGTACAATAGCATTATAAACTACTAAAAGGAGTCGCTAATTATGAAAACATTAATTAAAGGTGCCATTGCTGTCTTACTCATATTGGGTGTAGTAAAAACTTTCCAAGATTATAATGTGCCCGCGGAAGCTTCAAATTACTATAACCAAGTTAAAAACGGCGAAGTGTTACAGAATGTCGAGAACATTAATTTTGATTCACTCAAAAACCTCAATTTCGAAGACTTCAAACCTGCAGATTTCTTTTAACTAGTTTATATGTAATCTCTATCCAGTACTTGAAGTAATGGTAGCCATGTTCAATTACTTCAATCATTTGCAAATACTAAATAACTATAAATACACAAGCCTTAGGTGATTGTTCGCCCAAGGCTTATTTTTATATATTATAATATCGATAGTGCTTAGGTCTTACTCTTATAAGAAGTAGACTAACCGAAGGCTATAGTCTAAAGCAGTGCCCGCGGAAAGCGCGCATAAAAAACTGCCAACAAAGTCGGAAACTTTGTCGACAGTCTATAAGATGCCACTTCTTATTTTACTTACAAGTGCTAAATTCAAATAGCGTGCTTCACTGTTCTACTAGAATGTATAAATGACATTATGCCAAATATACAATATACAATGGAATAAGCTATCATCACAATGTATATTGGCAGCATTTGTTGTGTTCCCATAATTTGATTAAATGCTGTAGCTGCAAAGAATGCATGACCTAATGAAACGATAAGTGGTAAACCAAAATTAACCATTACTTTTAGACTTAACCCTCGTAACATATCTCGATGCGTATAGCCCATTTTACATAAAATACGATAATTTTCGATTTCATCCTCTGTTTCATCCATCTGTTTGATATAAATTATACAGCCAGATGCTACTAAAAAAGCCAGTCCTAAAAATGATGTCACAAACAATAATATACCGATAGATTGATGTACGCGATCTTGAATCGCATCACGTGTCTCAATTTTAGGTTCAATACTTTGCGATAAGTCTGTCGCTTGAGTCATATCGTCATGATTTTTTATCGTAAAACCATATTGTTTATTCGTCTCCTCGGCAGAAAATTTTAATGATTGATACAAGTTATCGCTAAGCAAAAAGACTGGTTGATTAAACGAGACCGTTGATTGAAAAGCGTTTATAGTTTTTTCTGTATTAAATTTAATCGCAACATCTCTGTCACCTTTGAAAACAATGTCCTGCCCCAGTTTAAAGTCATAATTACCTTGTGCCGATTTAGGCATGATGACTTGCCCTTTATGACCATGTGCCTCAATACCTTTAAAATACTTGTCACTTGTTATGACAACATTAGAAGTTTTAACATTTTGCGAACCAATGTTGAACACGTCTTGTTTTTTTATCGGCACATAAGCAACTTCTTTATACGCAATATTATAATCGATATTATGTTGATTCAATTGTTTTTCTAATTTCTTAGCAGATTGTTGGTCATTATAAACAATATCTTGCGGTGATTGCATATCAACCATATCGTCACCTTGCGCTTTATTTATCGCGCTAAAACATAATACAGTCACTGTGACAGCTGAAATAGTAGCTATAATTGTTAGAGATAAAGCATTCTTTTTCATACGATGCATTATCGAAGCTGTAAACACCACATCTGTGATAGATACATGCCCACGCTTAAAGCGTTTCAGTGATTTAAAAATAACCGATACGGAACTTCTGAAAAATAAATACGCCCCGCCTATAGTCAAAATTAAAATACCTGGTATAAGTATACCTACTTGAGTAATAAATTTAGAGAACATTTCTGTCGACAAATAATAACCTGTAGCTATCATAATAATACCGAACGCACCAGCTATTACTTCTAAGACAGTAATTTTTTTGTGTGTCGTATCAGCTTTCGCTTTATCATCCATCAGCGATAAAATACTACGTTTTTTAATAAATATATAACTTTGAACTAAAATTAAAACAAATGCAATGAACAGCATAATCGCAGTTTGGATAACTGCCATGTATTGAAATCCTATCGATACGCCTATACTTATCCCTAACATTTTTAAAACGATCATCAATAAAATTTTAGAACCAAAAACACCTATAAAGATTCCAACAAGTCCTGTCGAGATAAACATGACACTTTGTTCTAAAAATAAAATACGTAACAAATGATATTTTGTTAGTCCGATTAATTGGTACATAGCAAACTCTTTTGTGCGACGTTTAATAAATAAGTAATTTGCATACATTAAAAATATAATAATTATGACGAATAAAAAATTAGCCCCAATTTCTGCACCTTTTTTAATTATCGTACTAGAATCTTCATTATTAATACTCTCTGTATACTTTAATGTCACAAAACTAAAAAACAAGACGATACTTGTTATTAAAGAAAATATATACATACCGTAGTAACGTATATTGTTCTTAAAGTTCTTTAAAATGATTTGATTAAATGTCATTCACGACACCACCTAAGGTTGCTTGCATATGAATAATATTTCGATAAAATTCTTTGTTATTATCGTCCCCTTGGTATAACTCGGAATGAATATTTCCGTCTTTTAGCATAATGACACGATTCGAATAACTTGCTGCTACTGGATCATGTGTCACCATTACAATGGTCGCATTAAATTGTTTATTCATTTCTTCTAATCTAAACAACAAATCTTGTGCACTTTTAGAATCCAGTGCTCCAGTAGGTTCATCTGCGAAAATGATAGCAGGTTTATGAACAAATGCACGCGCTGCTGCTGTACGCTGTTGTTGGCCTCCAGAAATTTCACTCGGATATTTATCGCGAATGTCATAAATACCCAATGCTTCAGTAATTTCATTAAAACTCTGAGTCATCTCTTCTTTAGACAATTTTTTTATAGACAGTGGTAACATTATGTTTTCTTTAACCGTTAACGTATTTAACACACTATAATCTTGGAAAATAAAGCCCACTTCACTTTTACGAAATGCTGCTAATTCTTTATTTTTCATTTTGCTAAGCTCATGTCCATTTATTTCGACAGTCCCACTTGTAATATAGTCTATAGAGCTTAAGACATTTAACAATGTTGTTTTACCTGAACCAGATGGGCCCATAATCGACACAAATTCACCTTTTTCAATGGCAAAATCTAATCCTTTTAGCACTTGTTGTTGGTGAAATCGATTACCGTAATTTTTAGTAAGTCCTTTGACATTTAATAATACCAACTTAAACACTCCTTTTTTGTTATTATCGATAAATCTATTGTATAGAAATTGAATTTTTTTCTCGTTGCATTCACCTAACAAATGACCTATCTCAAATGACAAAATTGTCACATCTGCACTAATGTTGCTATTTTCTCTATGATATAATAGTTAAATTGAAATCAAATCAAGGAGTAAAAAGCATGTTATCTAAATTAAAAAGAGAATGGCTAACTGACCCCGTTACTAATGTTTTAGCTGGTATCGTTGTCGCTTTAGCCCTTATACCTGAAGCGTTATCCTTTTCTATAATCGCCGGCGTTGATCCGATGGTGGGCTTATATTCCTCATTCATTATTGCAGTAGTCATTTCTATTGTTGGTGGACGACCAGCAATGATTTCAGCAGCTACAGGTGCTGTTGCTTTAGTAGTTGTTCCGTTAGTAAGAGATTATGGTGTAAACTACTTATTTGCCGCTACTATTTTAATGGGAATTTTACAGATTTTATTTGGAATTTTAAAAATCGGACGTTTAATGAAATTTATTCCAAACTCTGTCATGATTGGCTTTGTTAATGCTTTAGCAATATTAATTTTCCTTACACAACTCAAACATATTTTTGGCATTTCTATTGCTACTTATGTCTTTACCATTATTACCTTACTCATTATATATTTGTTACCTCAAGTATTCACACGTATTCCTGCACCATTAATCGCAATTATTTTATTAACCATAACAGCAATGTTAACTGGTGCAGATGTTAAGACTGTTGATGATTTAGGTGATATCAAACGTACATTACCACATTTTTTAATACCAGATGTACCATTTACGTTTGAAACGTTGAAAATCATTTTTCCTTATTCATTGTCCATGGCTATAGTGGGCTTAGTTGAAAGTTTATTAACTGCACGTATCGTAGACAATGCTACTGATAGTTTTAGTAATAAAAACCGAGAATCTAGTGGCCAAGGTGTTGCTAATTTAATTACCGGCTTTTTTGGTGCCATGGGCGGTTGTGCTATGATTGGTCAATCTGTTATTAATGTACGTTCTGGTGCTACGACACGTTTATCTACTTTTACAGCTGGTGTATTTTTAATGATTTTAATACTAGTCTTTGGTGAGTGGGTCATTCAAATTCCTATGCCGATTCTTGCGGGCATAATGGTTATGGTGTCAGTAGGTACCTTCAATTGGAAATCTTTCAATTTTATAAAAAACGCACCACGTACAGATGCAGTAGTGATGTTGTTAACTGTCGCTATTGTCTTAGCTACAGATAACCTAGCTTTAGGCGTCGTAGCTGGTGTTATTGTCAGCGCATTGTGCTTTGCCACAAAAATTTCTAATATTACAGTTAAACGCAGTGACTCAGCTGATACGATTTACTATTCAATTAGTGGTCAAATCTTTTTTGTCTCTATTGATGCTTTAATGAATCAACTCGATTTTGATGTAACAAATAAAACAATTTATTTAGATTTTAAGAATGCACATTTATGGGATGACTCTGCTGTCAATGCCATAGATACACTTATTGAACAGTTTAACAAAAAGCATAACACTGTATACCTTCAACACTTGAATAAAGATAGTCATAAAATTATATCAGCATTAAGCGACATCAATAAAAAACATTTAATTTAAGATTTCCACTATGACTTTACTCGTAACGTGGTTGTTTGAAATAACAAAATTTAATAACTAGTATGCTAAGAGTAGAACCACGAAACCTAATATATAACTAGGCCGTGCGCATCTACTCTTTTTAAATTTAATGTTTGACTTTAATACCTATAGGGGGTATATTGAAGACAAGATAACACATTAGGAGGAAACTCAGAGATGGCTACTTCTCATAAAACTACGTTTGGTATTACCGGTATGACTTGTACTGCTTGTGCCAATCGCATAGAAAAAAATTTGAATAAATTGCCTGATGTCGTTGCAACGGTCAACCCTACAACAGAAAAAGCGACTGTAGACTATGATCCTAATTCTACGTCACTCGAAACTATCACTGAAACCGTTCAAAATACTGGTTATGGGGTAATTACCGAAACAACTGAACTCGATGTTTTAGGTATGACGTGTGCTGCTTGTTCTACTCGTGTAGAAAAAATACTTAATCGTACAGATGGTGTATCACAGGCCAATGTGAATCTAACTACAGAACAAGCTAACATTGCGTACAATCCAGAAGTCACTACGCCAGAAGCGTTAATTGCTCGTATACAAAATATCGGGTACGATGCGCAACTAAAAGCAACAGCTGGAGATAAAGTTTCTCAAAAAAGTAAAGAGCTAAAGCGTAAACGATTGAAACTTATTATTTCAGCCATACTCTCGTTACCACTACTCTTGACCATGTTTGTTCATTTATTTAATTTGCCAATGCCCGCCATCTTAATGAATCCATACTTTCAATTAACCTTAGCTACTATTGTACAATTTGGTATTGGTTGGCAATTTTATATAGGTGCCTACAAAAGTTTACGTAGTGGTTCGGCTAACATGGATGTATTAGTAGCATTAGGTACAAGTGCTGCTTACTTCTATAGTCTATTTGAAACTATAAAATGGATTGTCCAACCACAAATCACACCACATCTTTATTTTGAAACAAGTGCAGTATTGATCACGCTTATCTTATTAGGTAAATATTTAGAAGCACGTGCTAAATCTCAAACGACTAATGCTTTAAGTACATTGTTAAATTTACAAGCTAAAGAAGCACGCGTAATTCGTAATGGTACTACGCAAATGATCCCATTAAAAGAAGTTGTTGTTGGCGATCATCTTATTGTTAAACCAGGAGAAAAAATACCTGTCGATGGACTTGTGATTAAAGGTACTACTTCTATTGACACTTCAATGATTACAGGTGAATCTATGCCAGTAACTAAATTTGAAAATGATGAAGTCATAGGTTCCACTATGAATAAAAATGGTGTCATTACTATGGAAGCAACGAAAGTAGGCAAAGATACAGCGCTATCTTCTATAGTACAAGTGGTCGAACAAGCACAAGGCTCTAAAGCACCTATTCAACGCCTAGCAGACACTATTTCCGGTTATTTTGTACCCATTGTAGTAGCGATTGCTATACTAACATTTATCGTATGGATCACTTTAGTACAAGTTGGACAAATCGAACATGCTCTAGTTGCATCTATTGCAGTTTTAGTAATCGCTTGTCCATGTGCCTTAGGTTTAGCTACACCAACTTCAATCATGGTAGGCACAGGAAAAGCAGCAGAACATGGTATATTATTTAAGGGTGGTTCTTATATTGAGCATACTCATAATATCAATACCATCGTCTTAGACAAAACAGGCACAATTACAAAAGGAACACCTGAAGTAACTGATTTTACTGGTTCAAATACTACATTACAATTATTGGCCAGTGCTGAACAGGGCTCCGAACATCCATTAGCTGAAGCAATAGTCACTTATGCTCAACAGCACGAAATAACATTATCACAACCTGAGACGTTCGAAGCATTGCCTGGCAAAGGCATTGTCGCTACAGTCGACAACCATACTATTCTCATTGGCAATCGTCAATTAATGGATCAGTATGACGTAGATATTTCAATGGCTAATAACACTATGCAAAATTATGAAGATGCCGGTAAAACAACTATGCTTATTGCAATTAACAAAGAATATAGTGGCTTAATCGCAGTCGCTGATACAGTGAAAGCTACAGCACAACAAGCGATTGAGTTACTACATCAACAAAATATCGAGGTCGTAATGTTAACTGGTGATAATCAACGTACTGCACACGCTATAGCACAACAAGTGGGCATTGATACAGTTATTGCTGACGTCGTACCTGAAGAAAAAGCAGCAGTCATCGAGTCACTGCAACAACAAAATAAAAAAGTAGCAATGGTTGGCGATGGAATTAATGATGCACCTGCCTTAGTAACAGCTGATATAGGTATTGCTATTGGTACAGGTACCGAAGTGGCAATAGAAGCTGCTGATATTACAATTTTAGGTGGCGATTTATTACTCTTACCAAAAGCACTCTATACAAGTAAGGCTACAATACGTAATATACGCCAAAATCTGTTTTGGGCTTTCGGTTATAATGTTGCAGGCATACCAATTGCTGCTCTAGGATTATTAGCTCCATGGGTTGCTGGCGCAGCAATGGCCTTAAGTTCAGTCAGTGTCGTAACCAATGCTTTACGTTTGAAACGCATGAAATTATAGCAGTATGCTATTAAAAGGAGGTGATTCATATGACAACTGAAACAATTCAAGTTGAAGGTATGAGTTGTGACCATTGTAAACAAGCTGTAGAAGGCGCATTAACAAAATTATCTGGTGTCTCAACTGCGAAAGTTGACTTAACAGCTGGTAATGTCCAAGTTGATTATGATAACGACCAAGTTGAAGTCACAGATATGAAATCTGCAATTGAAGATCAAGGTTATGATGTCCAATAGGGAGTGGGACAGAAATCTGATTTTGAATAAATGATTTCGTCGTCCCACCCCGGCAAGGATGACTAGCGTTGAAAAAAGCTCGGTTTAAAGCGCATTTTCAATGCAGTCAGCTACTGCCAATACAAAAAGAGAGTGGGACAGATCAATATTGTCCCACTCTCTTTTTAATGATATAAATGTGCGATACTTTGCAATCGTTGTATTGCCACGGCTAGCTGTTCATCATCAATTGCCAAAGACATACGTACATAGTGATGACCATTGTCCCCAAATGGAAAACCCGGTGCAACCAAAATAGATTGTTCCTGTAACAAATATTCTACAAATCCTTCCCCGTCAAAGTGTGGAGGTGTTTTCAACCATAAAAATATGCCACCCCTCATTGGTTCAAATGGTATGTCAACGTCAATTAAAGCACGTGTGATATCATCACGTCGTTGTCGGAATTTATTATTTTGTTGTTCTAAAAATGCATCATAATGATTGAGCGCGTAACTAGCTGTATCTTGTAACGCACCAAACATGCCAGCATGTGTATGTGATTGATATTTTTTCAAAGCTTGAATAATATCCTTATTTCCTACGGCGAAACCTACCCGAAAACCTGACATATTATAGCCTTTAGAAAGAGAATATATTTCCACTGCTAACTCTTTTGCACCGTCTACTTGTAATATACTAGGATTTTTACTATCAAAACCAAACGCACTATAAGCAAAATCATGTACAATTTTAGTTTTGGTATTCTGAAATTGCGTAACTGCTTCTTTAAACACCTCGAGCGTAGCAACCGACCCCGTTGGATTATTAGGGTAAGTTAAATATACTAACCGCGTGTTTAACAACACATCTTGTGATATTTGTTGCCATTTTGGTAAATAATCAGGTGCTGTTAAATTCAACTTTTTAGGGATGGCATCAGCTAACTGGACACCCGCTAAATAATCAGCATAACCTGGGTCTGGCAATAATACATATTCCCCTGGATTTACAATAGCAGTTGGCAAAGCTACTAAGCCATTTTTAGTACCATATAAAATACACACTTCTGTATTGGCATCTAATGCTACACCATAATGACGTTGATAAAAATCAACGATCGCTTGTTTCAAACTCTCTTTACCATGAAATGCTACATATTTTTGATTCTCTGGTTCTTGCACTGCTTTGATAAATTTATTAACGATTCCATCAGGTGTATCACCATCTGGAATACCTACAGCTAAATTAATCAATGGTAAAGGGCCATGTGTCACTTTTTGTCCCATCGTTTTACCAAAATAACTATCGGGTATTTGTGCTAATCTGTCAGACATTGCCATTATTACTCCCCCTATGTATCTTTATATCAGAAATGTGCCGATATAGTGATGAAGTTCAATACATCTTACTTTTTACTTATCTGAATATTCTAACATATTAATACTAAAAAAAGACTACTCAATTGAGTAGTCTTTAGCTTTATACTGAGGTAAATTTTACCACCAGTTGTTTGAAGAACGGAAGTCTAACGCAGCTTCTACTGAACCATAACGTTCGTTAGCGTAGTTGATCATACCTTTAGTTTGTTCAGCAACTGAACCAGTTCCCCAAGATTCTTTAGTTTGACCTAAACCTCTGTATCCTAATTCGTTAACAGCATTTGGGTTACCGCTTGATTCAGGCATTACGATTGTATTCCACATAGCTTCTGTACCACCAGCAGCTAAGAATTGAGCTTTAGTTGATCCACCAGTTGAAGCTGATGAAGAGCTTGTGCTTGCTGAAGTTGAAGTTTTTGTAGTTGTTTGTGCTGGAGCACTTTCAGTTTTAACTGAAGTTGAAGCACTTGTTTGTTCTGTTTGAACTTCGTTAGTTGTTTCAGCTTTAGGAGCTTCTACTGCTTTAGGAGCTTCTACTGAAGCGTTAGATTGGCTTGAAGCTTGTGCTTGAGGTGCTTGTACATCTGTTGATGTTTGAGCTGAAGATCCACCGTCATAGCTCCAAGTCCAAGTAGTACCATTTGATTCGAAGTTGAATGAATGACCATTGTAGTTAAAGTCATAGTCATATGAACCAGAATGTACTGGTTTTTCATTTAATTCTTGAGCATTGCTTAATGCTAACTCAGCTAAATGAGCTTTATCAATGTTTTGTTCAGAAGCGTCAGCTTGGTTGCTGTTCGCTGCATATCCTGTTACACCTAATGCTACTGCTAATGATGATGCTAAAACTGTCTTTTTCATAATAAAATAAATCCTCCAATATTTTGTTTCGTAAAACTCTATTTTAAGTTTATAAATTTCGTATGTGCTAATTTCAATTTTTTAACGATTTGTTTTTCGACAAGAATTAATATACCATAAATCCAGCAAATTTGTATTACACTCAAATAACAAATCGTTTACAAAACATGTTCATTGTATGACATCATTTACTAATTGTTACTTTGAATAACAATCGCCTGACAGAATAGCATTTCCAGCACTTCAATCAAACTTGTCACAATAGCATTGAAATGACTACAAATCTAATTTATTTATTGTCAGAAAAATTACAACGTCTCACTCTGTTACATTCTTGTAATATTTCTGACGCTAATTTTGCTCTAATTATTAAGCTATCTACTAATTTTTCTGTAAGTCAAAGCAAGATTCACAAAATTCCAAGCAATAGTATTGTATTTTCGCACCAGTAATATTACACTAATAGTGAGAAAACGTTTCCTTTGGTATAAACGCGAGTTGGCACTTCCTGTTAGTTAAACGAATAACGATATATTTGGGAGGGATTAACATGGTTGCTCATGAAAAAGATTTAATCAAAGTAGACAAAAACAATGAAACACGCTCTAATAGTATTTCTGTAATGATAGACGAAGGCGGTTTAGGTGCTGATCAATATTATCAAATTGACAAGCACAAACGAAACCAATATGAAGCTATATTCAGACAAAAATCTAATACAGAGCTTGTAGATCTACTCATTACTAGTGCGGGAGAAAATGACAATACTAAATTCAACAATTCTTTACTTGCACTCCAAAATGAAGTACTACGCCGTATGAATCATTAAAACACTCTGCCAAACGATAACAGGGAAGTAACGTCTTCACGTTACTTCCCTATTTGTATGCTCAAATCACTAAGCTAAAAATTTAAAAATATCTCTACTATATAATTTCAAAACCTTCATATATAAAGTATTAATTACAAAACCAATAATAAAAGGTATCACTAAAAATACTAAGATGACAGTTATTAAATTTAATAATGGTGAACCATCCATCAATCTAAAGGATGTTATAGGTCCTACCATACCTACAATTCCAAAGCCCGCAGATTCTTTTGTTCCTTCAATCCCTAACAATCCACCAACAAAACCAGTTAGAATAGCGGTGGTAAAGATTGGTAATAAAATAATTGGATGCCTTACCATGTTAGGTATCATCATTTTAACGCCACCTAAAAATATAGTCAGTGGCACACCTGCTCGGTTGATCTTTATTGTTCCTGCAACTAGCGCTGCTTCACAGGCTACGATACCTAGAGAAGCTGAACCTGCTGCAACACCACTTATGCCTATAGCTAATGCTGTAGCTACTGTGGAAATAGGTGAAATAATAAGAAAACTAAATACCATAGCTATAAGTATGGACATGAGTATTGGTTGTAAATCAGTAAATGTATTGACGAGATTTCCAATGCCTGTAGTTATTAATTGCACATAAGGCAAAATAATCAAACCTATAAAACTAGCAATAACACCAACAAATGTCGGCATAATTATTAATGTCAAACTACCAAAGCGTTCCCCAATAACTAATATAAAAAACACTGCAATTGCTGCAGTAAGCATAGTATTTATTAAATCTCCTACCCCTACTAAGAGTACTGCTCCATTTTTAAATTGTGCTACGCCACTCCCTACAAAAGCAGAACTTGCAACCACAGCAGTAGACAAAGGCGTCAGTTGGAAACGCATGGCTATTAAAGCACCTACTAATAACGGCACTGTAAATTGAATGCCTTGCACAACTTGTAATAGCATTTGAAAAATTTCATGTTTAGGTGCTAATACTTTAAATAATTCGCCTAATATCGCATTAGGTATTAACCCCGCAATAATAGCAATAGCTACCCCAGAAAGTACATTATATAAAAATTGTTTAGGACTGACTTTAATCATGTGTGGTACCTCCAAATTATGAAATGTACCTATCAATATAACATACATTCTGAATTTTCAGAATATTTATTTTAACTAACTCTAAACTACATTTGATAGAGTGTTTGTCTACTAAAAAATCTATAATTGTATTTACTCATTTGTTAACACTAAACCTTGAGTCGCGTTTTCGTAAAAATTAAGTTTTTTCAACGTATTACCAGTTGGCAAGTTAAGCTCAAATTGTTCCCAAATCCAAAATGCAATATTTTCAGCAGTCGTATTCATCTCGGGTAATGTTTCATTGAGTAATTGTTTATCTAAATACGGTGCTAAATATTGTTTATAAATTTTATCTACTACATTAAAATCTAAAGCTAAACCATAATCGTCAATTGGAGATAAGATTTCTATATCGAACTTGTAAGTGTGCATGGCTAAATCTATATGCTTCGTTTGAGAAAAGTAGATACGATTATCACATTTAAATTCATAATAATTTTTAATGCGAACAGGCTGATTTTTATATTGAAATTGTTTAGGTGGTTGAACATTGTTAAATTTATTCATGTTAAAACACTTCCTTTTATTTCTTTATAATATCTATACCCAAAATACAAAATAGTAAATTTCAAGACTAACTACGATGATTAAAACATACTAAAGAAGGAAATTAACATACTAAATATTATATTCAGTTAAGAGCGACAATTACTATTACTTACATGGAGGTTTTAAAAATGCATATAAAATGCGAAAGAATCTATGCTAAACAACAATCTAAAGGCATTCGTATCTTAGTGGATCGTGTGTGGCCACGTGGTGTATCAAAAGAAAATGCTAATTTAGACTATTGGTTAAAAGATATCGCCCCATCTCCTACATTACGTAAATGGTTTAACCATGATCCAAATAAATTTGAAGAATTTAAAGCTTCTTATCTCAAGGAACTAGAATCTAATGATGCACAAAAAACAGAAGTCCAAAACATTCAAGACATCTTAAAAAACAATGACAATGATTTGTTATTACTGTATGGGGCAAAAGATGAAACTTATAATCACGCTGTAGTATTACGTTCATTTTTAGAAGAGAGGTTATCACAATGACAACTTCAAATATGATTGAATTGTCTCATCCTTGTATTAAACAACTAATAACACAAGATGCGCAACTGGCAAAACTGATAAAACACATCGGGCCAATTACATTTCCTAAGCGACCAAGTCCACTAAAATCTATAATACGCTCAATCATCGGTCAACAAATCACTGTAAAGTTAGCACAAACGATTTTTCAACGCTTAACTGAGACAGTGAATGATGATTGGTCAATAGCATCATTATCTAAGTTATCAGCTACAAAACTACAAGAACTAGGATTATCACGAGCGAAAACGCAGTGCATTATAGCACTATTAGAGCATGTGCAAGCTGGTAACATAGATTTCCAAAAGCTACCTTATTTATCGAACACAGCAGTCACTCGCAACTTGGCACAAGTGAAAGGTATAGGTCAATGGACTGCGGAAATATATCTTATATTCACCTTACACCGAATAGATATTCTTCCTGTGAAAGATGTCGGTTTGCAACGTGCAGCTCAATGGTTATATCAACCAACAAATACAACTAAAGCTGAAACTTTAAAACAATGTAATCAACGATGGACTGGGTGCCAAACAATAGGTGCGCTTTATTTATGGGAAGCCATCCGACGCGGGTACTTAGAATATGATCATATTGATGTACTTTAATATGTCACAATTATGCATCATATAAACTACGTTCACCTTCTGGTAGTTGCTCTATATAGTTTTTAGGGTCTTCTGCGTAATCATTGCCTATACCGCCTTGCATTCTTTGAAAATGTAAATGTGGTCCTGTAGTTTGTTTACCAGTATTACCTGAAAGTGCAATAACTTGCCCCGGTTTTACCGTATCTCCTTCTTTGACTTTATAATCATTTAGATGCATATACCATTGATAATAATTGCCATTACTTTCAGTGATTTGTAACACTTTACCGCCAAACTCATTATCAAATAAACGCGTAACTGTACCATGTGTTACAGCTTTTACTGGTGTATCTTCTGCCAAATGATAATCTATACCATAATGTTTTGCGTTATTTCCAAAATCACTGCGTTCGTATTCACCAAAATTCTCAGTTTCTCTACTAAAATTGAAAAATTGCTGTGATTCTGAATCTTGTCCTGTTTCTGTCACAGTATATTTTTCATTCACATCCTCTATCCAATGTTTAATTGGCTCAAAATAATAAATGACTGTAAATAAAGGAATTAAAAACAACAGAAATATAACTATAGCGTTAATACGATTTTTCAAGTTGATAAATCACCTTTCTTAAAATTTCTGTGGTCATTAAGTATACTTATTATAGCTTTGCAATGCTAGTTAATAGTCCTCAAATCCCACTCATACTTTAGTTGGAATAAAGTATTAAAAAAACCGTAAGTAGTAATCACGACTTACGGTAAAGGGTTTTACAAGTTATAATCTGCTAATAATTGCTCCATCACTTGCCAAATGGCCTCAACATTAACATCTACAGCAAAATAAGCATTCTTTTCCCCATCAGTTACATTATTCAAATCGACAGACATCGTACCATATGTGAGTGCGGAATGATGTTCAATAGCAATATGCGTATGTTGCATTTTGAACAATTCTGGTTTAATCAAATATAAAATTGCACATGCATCGTGAATAGGACCGCCATCCATGTCAAAGTGTGTTTTATACGTAGACTTAAAGAATTTCAGTAACTCAACTACAAAGCCTGCGACATCATTATTAATCAGCGCAAAACGTTGAATAATATCATCTGTAGCAAGTACTTGATGTGTTACATCTAATCCAAACACATTAATTCTCGCTCCACAATTAAACACGCGTTGCGCCGCTTCAGCATCGCCCCAAATATTAAATTCAGCTGTGGGCGTCCAATTGCCGAAAGTACCTCCACCCATTATAGTGATTGATTTGATATTTTGTACTATTTTAGCATCTCGAATTAATGCCGTCGCAATATTAGTCAATGGTCCCGTGGCTACAATTGTGACTGGCTCATCACTATTTTTAACAGCATCAATGATAACATCTGCAGCATGATGTGGTGTAGCATGGTGGCGTGGTGTTTCAGGTAACTTAGGACCGTCTAAACCAGTTACACCATGAATTTCTTCTGCAAATGATGGCTCCTTAATCAATGGTCGTGATGCACCCATAGAAACTGGAATTTCTCCTTTGCCCATAATATCTAACACATTCAATGCATTACGTGTATTTTTACTCACTGCTTGATTACCAGATACGGTAGTCACAGCTAAAATTTCCAAGTGACTTGTTCGAGCGCCTGCTAAGATCATAGCAATGGCATCATCATGTCCTGGGTCACAATCCATAATAATTTTTTCACTCATTATACTCACCTCTATATTTTTCAATAAATTGCTATGTTACAACTTATTTTGTTTTAATTTGTGTCGTTGTTTGAAATAAAATAATGTGATAATAACAAACCATAAAGGGGCTAAAATAACGCCAATACGTGTGCTTGGATTAATAAATAATACGCAAAATATAAACGCAAAAAAGACGATAATACTAAGCGCCATTATCTTACCACCAGGTAGTTTATAGTTACTTTGTGCATGTAATTGTGGATACTTTTTAGCATATCTATAATATGCTAGGGTGATTAACGTCCAAATTACTATATTCAATACTGTGGAAACTGTACTGATATATACAAACACTGCTGTTGCATTAGGGATAAAATAGTTTAGTAAGACCGCAATAGATAAACATGCACATGAAACAAGTAGTGCATTCATTGGTATACCTTTGCGATTTGTTATACCTAACCTTTCAGGTGCTTGCTTTCTATCAGCTAAACCAAACAGCGTTCGACTATTAGAAAAGATACCACTATTACATGCAGAAGCAGCTGCCGTTAAAACAACGAAATTTATAATACCCGCTGCAAAAGGAATGCCAATCAGCGCAAATAATCTTACAAAAGGACTGTCATTAGGATCCAACTCATTCCATGGAATAATAGAAATAATAACAGCTAACGCGCCAATGTAAAAAATTAAAATACGAAATGGTACATTATTTATTGCCTGTGGTATGGTTTTATGTGGATTTTTAGTTTCACCTGCTGTAATACCAATCAATTCAATACCTACAAATGAAAATATGGCCATCTGGAAAGACATTAAAAAACCTGAAGCTCCATTAGGAAATAGACCACCATGACTATAAATATTACTAACACTTGCTTGACCATATGGTGTTTTTACTGCCATTACCACCATTACAATACCTACTACTATTAAAGCGATAATAGTAACTACTTTGATAATCGCAAACCAAAATTCTAATTCTCCAAACATTCGAGTACTTAGTAAGTTAAACGCTAATAATAATAAAATACAAGCTAAAGCTGTGATCCAATTAGGTATTTGTGGCACCCAAAACGACACATATTTAGCAACAGCTGTAACTTCAGCCATACCTGATACAGTCCAAGTTAACCAATATGTCCACCCAGTGATAAAACCAGCAAGTGGTCCAACATATTCATTAGTTATGTCTGCAAATGAATTAAATTTCGTGTTGGATAATAACATTTCACCCATTGCTCGCATAAACATAAATAAGACAAAGCCAACAATTATATAGGTTAACAATATAGATGGACCAGCTAAATGAATGGATTGACCTGCCCCTAAAAATAATCCTGTACCAATTGCTCCACCTATCGCAATTAACTGAATATGACGATTACTTAACTCTCTATGTAATTTTGTTTCCATTGTTTTCCCCCTTGTAACAATAGACAGATAAAATCATTATGATTTTACCTCACACTTCATACCCCTATAACTATTCTTACCTTTGAACAGTTAATATAAAATATTATTCCCTTTTTTTAATTTTTGAAAACGCCTTCATAAATTTTATTTTTAGTATTTAAAAAAGTAGTTGTTTATTTGTATTCAAACCATATTATTTATTTATTAAACATTTATTGCAATTAGTGAATAAAGTGATAAATTTAAAATAATAATATAATTAACGAGGTGTTTTAATGAAAGCTATCTTAATTGGGGTTTTAGGAGCATTATTTTTTTCATTTACCTTTATATTAAATCATGTAATGTCCAATAATAGTGGCTCTTGGATGTTTAGCGCGTCATTGCGTTATATATTTATGTTTCCTTTGCTTCTTATTTTTGTCGCTATACACCAACGTCACCGTCATGTACATCGTCATATACGTCAAAATTTGAGTGCCTGGATACTATGGAGTACATTAGGTTTCGTCTGTTTTTACGTTCCTATAACATTTGTTGCAGATTATAGTCCTGGCTGGTTGATTTCATCTACTTGGCAATTAACTATTATTTGTGGTTTATTATTAGCACCATTATTTTACGAACAAGTTAATTACCGTAATCAAACAATTTTGATACGTGAACGTATCTCGTGGCGTTCAGTAGCTATTTCCAGCATTATGATTGTCGGTGTAATTCTGGTACAAATTCCCAACGCAACTTCTATTAAATTTACGACTTTCTTATTATCAGTAGTACCTTTAGTTATTGCAGGCTTTTGTTATCCTTTAGGGAATAGAAAAATGATGGTGTTAGTAGATAATCAATTATCTACTTTTGAACGAATCTACGGTATGACATTAGTAACACTGCCTATTTGGCTTGTTATTTTTGTGCTAGGCGTCTCATCACACGGATTACCATCACCATCACAAACACTACAATCATTTATTGTAGCAATCTTTTCAGGCATAATTGCGACATTTTTATTCTTTTATGCTACTAATCTAGTGAAACATAACCAAGCAAAACTAGCTGCCGTCGAATCGACTCAAGCTATGGAAATTGTTTTCACTTTAATTGGAGAAATGTTGTTACTCGGCATCGCACTTCCAACGCCACTTAGTATTATTGGTATTATTATAATTATGTTTGGTATCATTATTTATAGTATGTCTAACGGATTAATACAAGAAAAACAAGCAGACAGCTAAATAGTGGTATTTACCTACATAAATCTCTTACATTGACAATGATTGTTGAAATAAACATAATTTAATTAACTTCTATATTCAAGGAGCGACTGTAAATGACAACTACCGAATATATAGATCCACGTATTATTAGAACTAAAAAGTTATTGATGGATGCTTTCAGAAAAATAGCCAAAGAAAAAGAATTACACACCATGACTGTGAAAGATATCACTGATGAAGCAACGGTCAATCGAGCAACATTTTATGCTCATTTTATAGATAAATACGATATTATGGATTATACTTTGTCGGAAACAATTTTGAAAAATTTAAACAGTACACTTAATGTTTCATCAGAGCTCAATCATGACACACTTTGCAATATATTTATTACGATTACAAGTTATATTCAAAGTACTCATGAAGAGTGTAAATTAAACAGTGAAGCCTATGGTAAGATAGTCGAAAAGCGTATTAAAGAAGAATTAGAAGATATCTTTTTATCTTTAATTGAACAACAACATCCTAGTGAAAGCCGTGAGACGTTAGCTACAAGTGCACGTTTTTTATCATGGGGCTTATATGGTGTTGCTCATCACTGGTTTTATACAAGTAATGAGTCACCACAAGTATATATCGAAAAATCTTTACCCTTTCTAACTCAAAAAATTCTTAA
>ERZ1023497.212-NODE-212-length-21949-cov-258.126382_pt1 | contig 21949 bp, 22 predicted proteins | sample MGYA00380543_ERZ1023497 | MGnify/ENA primary metagenome ERZ1023497 (study PRJEB33173, sample SAMEA4830384) | metagenome | study: EMG produced TPA metagenomics assembly of the PRJEB25223 data set... | reverse complement strand
GCACCAATCCCCTCACTACTCGCAATAGTGAGGGGATTTTTGTGTTGGCTAGTCGCCTATTTTACTTATCATCTCGATCATCACGATTGCGTAGCCAATGCGCAAAAAGAGTGACGATACAACCATCGATGACTGTGGTCATGATGTGAACAAGAGTTTCGAACATTAATATGCACCTCCTCTCTACGTCAATTGACGCCTGAGAGATAGGCGACTTTATAATTATATCATCATGTGATATATCTAAAAACTAATTCTTAATCATTTCACTCTATAAAAATTTTCTTCAATAATATTCAACGCACTATTCGGAGTATTACTTACTAATCTTTTGAATTTAATTTATCTATTTGTATTCGTTTAATATGGTGTTCAATAATCTTATAACTTAATGGAAGACTAGATTCTTTAATTAATGAATCCTTATACAACATAGATATTAATGTCCCTGTTGTAGTAATTATGATAAAAACAGATGCTATTGGACTAATATCTTGATCGATTACCAAGTAAAATATAATTAAATTACTGCTAAATATTATCCATGAAGCATATTGAATGATTGACCAATAAAAATGAATTTTTACTTTTTTAGGTTTCTTTAATTGGGGTAACTTCATATTTATTTGTTCATCATTTATGATTTCTATACTATTATTAAATTCACTTTCAATATTAGATAGTTCGTAATTGTTAATAATTTTTCGTGCATTATCTAAAAACTTCTTTTCCTCTTTTTTCCTAAAATTATAAAACATTTGAATATACGCCAAATAATATTTTTCGCATGAAGCCTTTTTATAATATGAAATCATACAAAAAATAAAACTAATAATCAAAATTGAAAGTAGAATAATAAAGCTTATATTCTCATTATAAGTATTTTTCATTTGATTATACATAGAATAAAAAATGAATATTGAAGAGAACATAAAAATTATTCCTATAATAATTGTTCTGATAAAAATGTTCATATGTATTTTTAATTTATCATAATTTTCATTATTAAATTTAAGAAAGACTGGTAACAATGTGACTATAAGCGTAATAAATGCTGCAATAAAATTAAATATATTACCTAACATAACCTCTCTCCTTTTATCAATTATATATAAATTATCTCAATGGAATTCTATCATTATGATTCTTATTAATATATCTATTCTGTATTTTCTATCTTCAAATTTCTTTATTTTAATGTCAAAAATGAGAATTTATAAGCTTATTTTTAGAATCTATGAGAATTTATAAACATATAAACGTTGATATAATAGTCTTGTAAAGAATTTAGATACAAGTTAGCTAAATTCCGATGCACAAAAAGAGTAATATTACACCATTGTAATTTTACGAAATATACAAAGACAATTAATCGTTGATATAATAGTCTTTGTTCGACCGATGGTCGTGAATATATGACCGCAGGTAATGATACAGATACCTCAGCTATGCTGAGTGACACGCTAGTGGCATTGTATCCCCTTATGCTCTTAGGAGAGAATCTGAAAAGAATCTGAATACTTAAAAATATAAAGTAAAAAATGAATAGAAAAATCATTGACCATCTTTGACCTTTATGTTATATATATAGTGAAAATAGTTATATCCTTTGTAGGGAGGGGTTGATATGAATTTAGATAAAAATTCAAAAAAACTAATTCCTTTTAAGAATATGTCTAATTTTGATAGTGTATTTGAGTTTTGTCCTTTTATCGAATTTGAAGTTAATAGTAATTGGGAAGAATATTTAAATTATTTGGAGTATGTCAAAAGAAAAAAAAAAAAAATAGGTTAAATATTATAAGGAGTGATTGTTATGGCTTATGATTTAAAACCATTTGGAAAAGATTATTTTGATATGACTGCTAGTGAATTGTTTAGAGACTTTGGAAGACAATTTTTTAGTAATTTACCTGACCAAAAAACTATAAAAACGGATATTAATGAAAAAGAAGATAGATATGAATTAAAAGCTGAGCTTCCAGGCTTTTCAAAAGATCAAATAGATATTTCTTATGAAAATGGTATGTTAATCATTTCTGGAGAAAATAATCAGGTGAATGAAGAAAAAGATAATGAAGGTAAAGTAATTCAAAAAGAAAGATCATATAGTAATGTGAAGAGAATGTATTCACTTAATAATATAGACGAAGATAATATTGAAGCTAAATTTGAAAATGGTATTTTATCTGTGCATTTACCAAAAATCGAAAAAAATCAAAGAAAAGTTATAGATATCAAGTAATAGTTAAAGGAGAGATGTGAATCTAATTTCACATCTCTCTTTTTTTATTTTGTATTATGTTTTGCTAAACGTTATGACAAACGTTAGATCACGCATTTATGCCGAGAAAATTTATTGATGTTGAGAATAACCCTTAACTAAACTTGTAGACGAATGTCGGCATAGCGTGAGCTATTAAGCCGACCATTCGACAAGTTTTGGGATTGTTAAGGGTTCCGAGGCTCAACGTCAATAAAGCAATTGGAATAAAATAGTTAAATCTTTATCTAAGTATGTTTTTTATATCCTTTTTTTCTTTGATCCATGGTCTGTATCTATGTATCATTCTATGACAATTAGGACATAACATAACTATGTCATTAATATTTGTTTTATCTTCTTCTTTCATTTCGCTGATAGGCTTTAAATGGTGGGCTTCGATGAATTCTGTATTTATACTAGCGACATATTTTTTTTGAAAATTAAATGAGCAAGCTTCACAAAAAAGCTTTTTATGTTTTTTTAAAAAATTGGCTTTAGCTTTTTGTATTAAGGACGCATTTCTTTCTCGTTTTAAATGTTTAGTTAATATTATTTTACCTTCTGGAAATTCTTCTAGGTTTGCTGTTAAATTTATTTTGCTATTTTGATATTCTTCTTTATTTCTTAATCCCCAATGACCGTTACCTAATCCTGATATTGTAAAAAAAATATCTTTTTTGTCCCCTGGTATTCCTTTAAAACCTGTGGAATCGCTAGAGTGTTCTTGGATTGCTCCTCTTACTTGTGCTTTAAAATTTTTTAATGTTTCAAGATCTCTTTGAGAATGTTTTTGTATATCTTCGTATAAATCTTTATATGTTGCATCTCCGCCTAATCTTTGCATAGACTCTATAATTTCATCTTTCCATTTTTTCATTTTTATTCCTCTTTTGATTTTTTTTAAACGAGTAAAACGAGTTTCTTCTTATCTTGATTGTTTATATCTGAAATAGTTCATACAGAAGACTCCTTTTTGTTAAAATTATACTATAAATTCAACTTTGCAACAGAACCAAAATTTTCTTGTTATTTAAATTTAGCTAAGCTCTCTTATTATAAAAATAAATTTTTAATAAAACATGGTAAAATTGGATAAAATAATATTAGAGGTGAGTAATGCTATGAATTATTGGATTTTTCAAGGGAATCCTAAAAAATTTGAAGTTGATCAATCGATTTACCCCGATATAAAAGACATGGATGATTACATTTCTAAAAATTCAAGTGTTGATTGGAACATCAAGCAAAAGCATTTTATTGATGATTTACAGTCAGGTGATCAAGTGTTTATTTGGCGTTCAAACTCAGGTGAAAAAGATAATGGAGGGATTATTGCTTTAGGAGAAATTGAACATCTTTCTACAAATGATGACAACCCTTCAGCTAAAATTAAAATCCTTGAACATAAAATGACTAAGGAAGATGGTAAATTATCTATTTCTAGTTTGAAAATTGTACCTGAAACTAAAAATTTATTAATTTTAAAGGCGCCTCAATCAACAAATTATAAATTGAGTGATCAAGAATTTAATACACTACTATCTTTTTGGGAAATTCCACAAAGTTTAGAATCTAAAGTGAACCAAGATATTATCGATAGGTATCTTGAATTTTATAAAAAGCATCGAGATATATCCATGTCTGAAATTGAGTATTTAGAACAAAGTTATTTATATTTCAAAAAATTTCATCAACCTGGATATATAGATCAAATGCAATGGGAAGATTTTCAAGAAATGGGCAGCCATTTGAATGCTTTTCGCATGCCTCTCGCACGTTCAAGAGCTTTAGGTAAACCCAATGCAGAAATTCAAAAATATAGAGACACTTTTAACTATTTAGTACATAGTGATGATTCTATAGAAATTAAAATGAATAACTTTCTTCATAATGAGAGTTACCGTCTCTTTGGTTTTGGAGACAATATATTAAGTGAAATTTTAGGGAATTTATTCCCAACAGAATTCTGTTTCTATAATCAGCGTGATAAAGTCGCAGTGCAAAATGTACTCCAACTAAAATTAGGCTTTCAAAGAGGAGATAAATATGCAGATAAATTTTTGAAATTTCAAAAAGCATTAAAAACATATGACGTAGTAGACAAATATGAATCTATAGTGCAAAAACAAACTGACTTACCAATATATTACGAATTAGACCAATTTTTCAGTTTTTTATATGAAAACTATGCGAAAGAATCTAAAACAACAATTGAAGAGGATTACTGGGTTTTGACTTTAGAATCAAACAGAACTTGGGAAGAATATACTTCTCAAAACAAAATTTTTAACTCCTGGCCAGAACTTGGAGATTTAAATAAACTTCCTTCAAAAAGATCGATCAAAAAGAAACTTACGGAAGTTTTTGCTTTTACAGCCAATCCAACCAACGATACTTTAGCAAACTATCAATTTGCCTACGAAATGAAAGAAAATGATACTGTATTTCTTAAAGATAGCACTCATTCTATTGTAGGTGTAGCAACCATTATATCTGGTTATAAATACTCAAAAGAACTGGGTTCATATAGAGAAGTCGAATGGTTAGAACATGGAAACTGGAATTTTAAAGATTTAGGTATCAGTTTCAAATTTCTAACCAAAATCACACCATATGAAGAAGTAGTAAACACACTGATTGAGAGATGTATCACTCAAACTGATAACGACAATCTTGCAGTCAATGTAACTTCATCAGAAAATAGTTATACTTTGGAGAATAATTCGAGCGATTTATTTATGGAAATCGATGACATTGAAGATATTCTTGAATCATTAAACTATAAACAAAATATAATACTTCAAGGTCCACCAGGCGTAGGTAAAACATTTATAGCTAAAAAGTTAGCCTATTTACATATGGGAAAGGTACAAGCTGAAAATATTGAAATGATTCAGTTTCATCAATCATACTCTTATGAAGAATTTATTCAAGGATATAAACCAGATAATCAAGGATCGTTTTCTCTTCAAGATGGTACATTTTATAACTTTTGCCAAAAAGCTAAACAAAATAAAAAGGATAATTATTATTTTATAATAGATGAAATCAACCGAGGAAATTTATCAAAAATATTTGGTGAAGTTATGATGTTAATGGAAAAGGACAAACGTGGCTCTAAAAATGCAATTAAACTAACATATAGCACTAATCAAAACGATAAATTTTATATTCCTGACAATGTATTCATTATAGCAACAATGAATACGGCAGACCGCTCATTAGCTATGGTTGATTATGCATTACGTCGTAGATTTTCATTTATTAACCTTAAACCTGGTCATAATACAGAGCCCTTTAAAGAATTCTTGCAAGGTAATGGCGTATCCAATGACTTTGTAGAAAAAATCATATTATTATTAAATGAAGTGAATCAGGCGATATTAGAAGATACTATAAACCTTGGTAAAGGGTTTGAAATTGGACATAGTTTCTTCACACCCACTGAATTTGTTCAGGATGAGAACACATGGTTCAACCGAATATTAAAACTAGAAATAGAACCATTGCTAAACGAATATTGGTTTGAAGAGGAGGACAGAATTTATGACCTCACAAATAAATATAAGTAGAATACCCATTAAAAATATTTACTATATGCTTGTTTATTCTTGGGGCTATCCACAAGAACACAAATTGATAACTGTATCTCAAAGAGACGAAAAAGATTTAACTAATCTTTTGTGCTTTGTATTAATTTCTAAACTTAAATCATTAATTAAAAAAGGTATCTATAAAGAGTATAAAGAAGTTCAACAAGTCTCAGGTATCTTAAGAGGTAAGACTAACTTTACCGAATCAATCAAAAATTTCTCTTTTAAACAAGGAAAGATGCATATTGATCCTGATGAATTAACGATTGATACTTTATACAATCAAATAATTAAAAGAATCATCATAACTTTACTTCAATATGAAACTTTAGAACCTAAATATAAAATTGAACTTAAACGTATTTTATCCTATTTCAATTTAGTTTCAGATATTAAAATCAAAGAACAAGATTTCAAACATTTTATTTACCATAAAAGCAACTACCATTATAAATTCATTATGTTGCTATGTCGTTTTATTTGGACGAAACTTTTATTACATGAATCCGAAAGTCATGATTATTTCAACGATTTCACACGAGATCATAAGGAACTTGCACGCTTGTTTGAAAAGTTCGTTAGAAACTTCTATGCGCTTGAACTTTCAAACTGTACAGTGCGGAGTGAAAAATTTCATTGGGCATCTAGTGGAACATTAGAATCAGCCTTACCTGAAATGAGAACTGATATATCTATTGAATCGCTAGACGAAAAAATAATTCTAGATACAAAATTTTATCACAGTGCATTAAAGCAGTCATTTAACAAAGAAAGTATTAATAGTGAGCACGTATATCAAGTATTCTCTTACTTGATGAATGATTATAAATGTCGCAACTTAAAGCAAACTGGTATATTGTTGTACCCAGAAGTCAATAAAGAGATTTCATTTGATGGAACTATACATCAATTTAGCTTTAAAGTATGTACCGTGAATCTATACGGTGATTGGAAAAATATACATGATAGGTTGTTGAATATAGTTACTTGATAGCAGTAATAAATGTGATATTTTCAATTAAAATAATAGACGGTTATCTTTCTTTTGCATCACGTTTGCACATAATCAAATATCAAAAATGATTTTTAAAAAGCAGAGATTAAAAAATCATTAGTGAATAAACTTCTAATTCTTTATACCAAAACAACTCCTTATAAATTTAAAAAACGTAAAATTCAACATAAATAAATTTTCTCGGCATAAATGCGTAATCTAACTTTTATCATAACGTTTAGCAAAACATAATACAAAATTAAAAGAGAGATGTGAAATTAGATTCACATCTCTCTTTTTAACTATCACTTGATATCTATTACTTTTCTTTGATTATTTTCAGTTTTTGGTAAATCTACAGATAAAATACCATCTTCAAATTTAGCTTCAATATTATCTTCGTCTATATTATTAAGTGAATACATTCTCTTCACATTACTATATGATCTTTCTTTTTGAATTACTTTACCTTCATTATCTTTTTCTTCATTCACCTGATTATTTTCTCCAGAAATGATTAACATACCATTTTCATAAGAAATATCTATTTGATCTTTTGAAAAGCCTGGAAGCTCAGCTTTTAATTCATATCTATCTTCTTTTTCATTAATATCCGTTTTTATAGTTTTTTGGTCAGGTAAATTACTAAAAAATTGTCTTCCAAAGTCTCTAAACAATTCACTAGCAGTCATATCAAAATAATCTTTTCCAAATGGTTTTAAATCATAAGCCATAACAATCACTCCTTATAATATTTAACCTATTTTTTTTTTTTTTCTTTTGACATACTCCAAATAATTTAAATATTCTTCCCAATTACTATTAACTTCAAATTCGATAAAAGGACAAAACTCAAATACACTATCAAAATTAGACATATTCTTAAAAGGAATTAGTTTTTTTGAATTTTTATCTAAATTCATATCAACCCCTCCCTACAAAGGATATAACTATTTTCACTATATATATAACATAAAGGTCAAAGATGGTCAATATTTTTTTATTTAACTGATCAAGTTCTTTATTACAATTATTCTTTTTATTTCCCACTCTTTTTATTAAAATATTATATAATTTTGATAAAGGAGATGAAGTCAAATGTTTTTTAAAAAAAATAAAACAAACACTACACAAAATAAAATAGAAAAACACAAAAAAAACAATGATTTAGAAGAATTAGATGAACTAAAAGATTTTTATATAACAGAAAGTGATACCACTACAGATACTGATTTAGATACTGATTTAGATAACGATTTAGATAACGATTTAGATACTGATTTAAATAACTATTTAGATACCAAACAAAAGTATGCCATAAACCTTTTGTTATTTATGGATAACTTTGAAAATCTGAATAGCTCAAGAGGTAGATTTTCAACAATGATTGATTTAGGAATAATTGATCAAGAATCTTTTGAAATAATAGATGAATTATATTATGACGTTGAAACTACTTTAGATTTATATCAGCATTTGAATCATACTGATGAAGATCTAATAAGCAATCTAGATGCAAAATGTAAAAATGTAGATTACAAAATCAGAAAAAGTTTAGAATTAGAAAAAAATTCATTAGAAATTATAAAAGAAGCTTTTCAAAAAGGTGATTCAAATCTAGGTCAAAAAGGATTAGATCAATATACTAAAGCTTTAAATATAATGGAACCAGCCATAGAAGAAATAAAAGAAATATGTATTGAAACAAACACATTTTTATAATCTATACTTATAAAACAGCTTAATTTATTTATTCATTTCTCACTTTATATTTTTAGATATTCAGATTCTTTTCAAATTCTCTCCTAAGAGCATAAGGGGACACAATGCCACTCTGTGTCACTCAGCATAGCTGAGGTGTTTTCTTATGCTTTATACATTTCTTTTAAGCCATGTTAAAACCAAACAGATTATACGGCTAAGCCACATGATCCACTTTTAAAATGTATAACCTGTATAAAAGTTTCCTGGCATCGTCAGAACTTGTATTCAGATTCTTTACAAGTCACTTATATCAACGTTTATAAAATTATAGATTCTGATAGATTCTAAAAAACAGCTTATAGATTCTAAAATCAACTTTATTTTTTGATTTTATACATTCTCATACATGCTTTATTTTGAATTTTAAGCGATCATTTTAAAGAAATAGGGGTAAATCATATAGTTTTATATCCAAAAGTTTATATACGCTCTTAAAACGCAAATATGAGCCAAATAAATATATTTTGATTTCACAAAATGATTTTTTCTAAAAACCAGTGTCGATTTTTTAAGTCACTGCCCATCTACATGCAAATTAAGGTTCTTTTGCATGTAGATGGGCAGTATTGAAACTAATACTGATAAGTTACAACGATATTAGGTTGATTTTAAAATTGTTGAATATGTCGTATTTCTACAAGCTAAAATAAAAAATAGTAAAGGGTACATTTAAGGTACAAAAAAGGTTACATGTTTATTACGAGTTAATTGTATGTTAGATGTATGTTATTTGCTTCTTATTTGCCCTGTAAATGCATTTCTTAGTCTTGTTTTAAAAAGGGCTTTAAATATTAAAAGAGCTAAAATAGCCCTTAAAATTCAAAATAAGACTATTTAATAAAATTATGTCATTTGATTTTTATTAAAATTCAAACTAAGGAGGAAGTATATGAAATTCTTTGATTTTTCTTTTACCTTTGCGATAGCATTTCTTTTAGCTGATATTGGTATTATATATTGGGTTTATACTGGAGAATTTAATTTAAAAATAATCATTAATAATTTGAAAGCACAAATTAATTATCCCTCATTCACAAATTGAATCTTTAAAATACAAAGTCTATATCCATGATTTTTCAAAATCATTTGTATATCTTTTATCAGAAATTCAAGTTTAAAATTTACTCTTCTCCAATTCATTTCCTGTTCAATTTGTAATATATAAAAATGTTAATCAGGTTTTTTACACAGATATTATTTCACCATTAAAAACAAATAATGACTTTTTATCCTAAAAATTTTAATATTCTTGTCATAATTAAATTGCTATTAATATCCAAGCAATGAAAATCATTTTAAAAAATAAAGTTATACTGCATCTTCTAAAGCTCGAGCTAATTCATACGATTCAAATTCATGTTTTTAAAATTCTAATAAAGCTGCCTTACCTAACATAGTTCCACCTGTCCAATCATAAATCACATATATCTTATCTTTTTTAACACTTTTAGGTGCATTTCTAACTTCGATAAATACATATTTACTTGTTCCATTTTCTATATCTTTAAGAACTTCATGATGATTAATATAAAGACTTAGAAATGTTTCTAAAAATTCTACTTTATTTAAAATAGATCATCCTTTCTAAATTATTTTTAAGTTTATTTGCTAATATATAAAATTCTTTTTTTCTTCTTCATTAAAAACTTTTGAAACAATTTGATAGTTATAAGGTAAAAATTCTTTTAATTTCATTAAACCAAGATCAGTTAATTGAACATAAATTTTTCTCTTATCATTAGATAAAGCTACTCTTTTAACTAACCCCTTTTTTCTAAACCTTTAAAACTCTCGTAATAGTAGATTTCCTACTACCTATTTTCTCAGACAATTTTGAAGGAGGTATCATCATATTATTTCATAAGACAATAACATCATAAATAATAATCACAAATCACATGTAACTTGTGATTATTTGATTTAGTATAAATGTATTAATTTTATAATTGGAGTTTTTGATCTTGAGAGATGAGAAGACATTAAAAGAAGAAATTCAAGTTTTTTATTTAAATTATGAAGCATATGACGAAGTTGAAATTGATTTTGGGGGAAGCTCAAGTGAAGAAGAAAATTAAGACAAAGACATCAAAGCTTTCACGTTCACAAATCACATGTTACATGTGATTTGTGAACGTGAAAAATTATATACTAGCTAAAATAAAGTACAAGCTAAATCTTTTGGTAAATCTCAAATACTCATTCATGATTATAAAATGCATGAATTAAAGACTGTTTTAATAGAGCAGGTAAAAGAAGTTTACTACCGAGTTAGAAATCATTCTTTATATCCTACAAGAATAAGTATTAATGTTGGTTATGCAGACAGTGGGGGTGTACGTAAACAGTTTACTAACAAAGCAGGCTATCAAAACACGTATGAAATTATTAATGTGCTTTGGGGCTATTTATGTAAACGATTAGAGAGTGAGGAATTATACCGAACAATTGGTATATCATTCGGCAAATTCATTCCTAATCAGATTAAACAACTGTCATTATTCGATAATCCTTTAAAAATCAAAACAGAAATCATAGAAAATCAATTAGATGTAATCAGGTATAAATACGGTAAAAACATTGTCATGAGAGGATCTAGTCTAACTGAAGAAGGAACGGTCATAGCAAGAAAAAATTTAATCAGTGGTCACAAAGCATAGTAAATTAATCTAGATTATAAATTCCAATTATAATGATTTTAATATTTTTGTGTTTTTCTTATCAAGATGATCTATATATCCTCCTGTTAAACCAGTCAATAGAATAAACGGTAATACAATCATAGGATTATTATACATATCCGTTAAAGCAAATATAGTGCATGCAAATATGGATATAATGACAAAATGTACGATTCTTATGACTATATTTCGTTTAAATATATGTTGATTAATGGCTTTATATTTATTTTCAAGTATTGTTAAAAAAATTTGAAAAACACCAAATGTATAAATAAAACCTATGAAAGAAAGCATAAAATAGTCAGTAACAGGTATCAGCATACCTACTATCACAAAAGGTATAAGTGACAGGATTCTTATAAGCATAATATGTTTTATAATATATTTCATATATATGCCCCCTTTAATTTTTTGATGATAAACTAATCCAAATTGTAAGCTATAGACATGAAGTCCTTTTCAAAACCAATGATATGGTCATAATTTTTAAGATATACCATACCATTATTTTTTTAGAATATATCCAAGCGTGTAGTTAGGACATTTCAACACATCGCATATAAACATACAGTATATAGTATGTTTGTATGCGATATATTTTTTAATTATCCTTACGATCATATAGCACTAAAAATATTGGTATAACAGAGCAGCATAGGATAATTATAAATGACATATACTTACTCCCATCTATTTTTTAATATTTAATGATTGGCACATCACATAAGCATAGAAGGGGATAGAACGTTCTTTTTATTAGTCATTGATATAAACATCCTAAAATTAGAAAGAAACGTTAAATGGCCTTTAAAAGACCATTTACGCCACTAAGTGAATTTATGGTTAATTCAAATCATTAGTTTTTTCTTTCAAAAGTCATTTCACCGTTTAATTCAGTTGTGATAGAAGCTTTATCCCCATCAATTTTTAATACACCTTCTTCTGATGGTGAATCTTCATCAAAGTTGTCTTCGCTAGGTTTTTCATCATAGAAATTAATATTTTTTTCATTATCATCCATGAATTTATAATATTTAATAAATACACCATCATCATTAGATTTAAATGTATGGTCTTTAAAACTAAATTCTTTACCAAATACCTTTGCTGTTTCAGGATTGGTAGATATCCAATCGCCTTCTAATTTCTCACTCGGTTTACCACATGCAATCAAAATGAAAGCCATAAAGAGTGTAAGGGACATTAAAAGTGTCTTTTTCATAAAATAACTCCTTTATCCAGTTTTATATTATGCTGATTCTTCTATATGTTTAATACTTTTTTGTATCAAACTTACCAATGTATTTAAGAAGTATATCTAAACGATCATAAAAGATCGTTTAGATATCTAGAAATGGATTTTCATTATTTGGTAGATATGGATATTCTTTATTTTGTACTGTTTTTCTTGATTGCTCTGTAAAATGAAATTCTTCTAAACCATTAACTAATGAATTATAGTAATAGCCTAACAGTGCTTGAACTGATTCGCGTTTCTTCTTCATTTCTCTATTGACAGTTATTAAAATATCAATGATTTTTTCCGATAAGAAGGGGTTTTCTTCGAACATAAAGAATAAACCATCACCACGTCTATTAGCTGCTTCTCTTTTAGCTTGCATAATTTTATTTATAATACTTATGCTATCAGCTAATATATATCTACTTTTAATGAATTCTTGTAAGTCTTTAGGTAAGTTTTTTAATAAATGAGATTGTTCATCAATTAAATAATTATCATTTTCATGGTTTGAATGGAGTGAATGGTCATTCATTTCAGACATACTATCTATATTATTACCACTCATTCCATTCAGACCATTATTATTACTATTAGTATTGTTATTATTAGTATTATTGCTATTAGTATTATTAATGTCCTGACTTTCTGTATACGCACTTTCCGTATTCGAATTATCCGTATACGGATTTTCAGGAAACGGCTTTTCTACATCACTTTGCTCTTTATTTTCCAGAGAACTTTCTAGCTTTTGACAGTCTAAATTTTTATAAGTTAATATAATTGATTGGTCATTTTCTATTGCGAAAATTTGTGCCTCTTTTATACCTTCATCAATGTCTTCTTTGTTGTCACTAAAAATATATTCAAGCTTTAAGAATTGATTATTAGAATTTTGTTTAAATTCTAATCTAGCAATGTAACCAGCTTTAATTAATTTTTTTAGTGCAGAATAATGAGCATCACGACCATTCTTAGATCGTTTAATAATTTCAGACATATGAAGATCCCAATTATCTGAATTAGATAAGAAAATAGATAATAATGCTTTTGATTCTAATGTAAGTTGTTCATCATTTAATAAATCATTTGATATTTGTGTAAATTTTGATTTTCGAACGTTTCTATAAGATGTTGTTGCTTTTGACATAGTAAAAAACCTCTTTCCTTTTTAGTTTGGTTAGAGGTAATAAAACGTTTACAATAAAATTATTAAATAAGTGTAGTTGCGACACATAGTGTTTACGGTTATAATAAATATTATTATATGTATATTAAAACGCACCAAAACGTTTTATTACCTTTGAAAACATTCAGTTGCTACCAACAACTGAATGTTTTTTGTATATTTATAAGAATAACAAACTAATAGAGTATAAACAATAAATACTGTAACAAAAAATCAAAAAACAAATCACATGTAACATGTTACATGTGATTTGTTTTTTGATCTATTAAAATTAATTCATATTATTGATTTTAATAGGGTTAGATAATCATGAATATTACTATTTTATGTTAAGGTATATTCGTAACTTGTGACATGTCACAAGTTACTGTTATAATGAATATATTATAATCTAAGGGGTGTAATGTATGTCAGTTATAACTATTGGTAATTTCAAAGGGGGAGTAGGTAAAACTACTGTATCAACTTTATTATCATATATTGCTTCTGAAAGGTATGACAAAAAGGTTTTATTAGTCGATTTTGATCCACAAGGTAATGCTACTCAAATCATGAAAAGAACATATCCAGAAGCTATAGATGAGAAACAAACATTTATAGATGCTCTTAAAACTGGTGAATTAGAAGATAGTATTATCAACTTATCAACTAAACTAGCGTTAATACCTGCAGATTCTTCACTAGCTAATTTATCTGATATTATTGCTAAAACAGATATTGTTAAAAAGCGATATATTCTTAAATCAGTTATTGATCAAATTAAAAGAGATTATGATTTTGACTATATATTTATTGATGTACCACCAACAATAAATTCAGATTTCACAAATAATGCAGTATACGCGAGTGATTATATTGCTATGGTATTCCAAACGCAACAATCAGCGTATGAGAGTAGTTTATCGTTTGTGAACTTTTTACGAGATAGAAAAAAGGAATCAAATTTGCCATTTGAATTAATAGGTGCAATTCCAGTATTAATTAAGAAGAACGGTAATATTGATGAACAGATATTAGAAATATCTAAAAAAACTTTTTCAAACGCTTTATTTAAAAATCAAATATTTCAAAGAGAACGAATTAAGAAGTTTGGTGCAGAAGGTATTAGGGATAAAGATACGCACGATAAAAGAGTATTGCATATGTTAGAAGCAATATATAAAGAATTAGTAGAAAGAATAGAATTAATAGAAGGATAGGTGATCATAATGGGATTTTTAGATGATATAAAATTTGAAGAACAAAAGAAAAAAGGTTTTTTGGATGATATTGACACTTCAGCAGTTAAGTATACAGAAAATTATAAACCGGTTGCTAAAAGTTCAACTATGAGAGTTGATACGATAATCAAAAAAAGGTTGAGTCAGATGGCATTAGATAAAGATACTTCTATAAAATCAATATCAGATAAAGTTTTAAATGAGTTTTTAGAGAAAAATAATTATTAGTAGAGATGATAGATTATTTAATAATTAATTAAAAAATAAAAGGGGTATCATAAGAACAAAGTGTTCATGATACTCCTTTTTTAATGAGATAAACTATCTCCTCTAACAATATCCAATAATTTAATAGTCGAGAACAAAAGTTTTTATAGTCTATTCTGGTTTAAATACAACCTTGATGTTGTTATCCTTCTTCTGATCAAATACTTTGTAAGCTTCGTCTGCCTCTTCAAGTGGGAATGTATGAGTAATAATTTCTGTAGGATCAAATACTTCATCTTTAATCATCTCGTAAAGTTTAGGCATTAGATGAATAACAGGAGCCTGTCCACTTCTTACTGTAATATCACGGTTAAATATTAAATCTATAGGGAAATTATCAGCAGGTGATCCATATATACCGGTAAGCTGTATTGTCCCAAACTTTCTTACTGATTCAGTAGCAGTAAGTATAGGACTTATTGTTCCACGTTGTTGAGAATGCTCAGATAGCTCTTGTTCTGGACTCGATTGCTGTCCATCCATTCCTACACAATCAATGACAACATCTGCGCCACCTCGCGTTTTTTCTTTAAGAAGTTTACCTATAAACTCTTAAGTGTTATATCTATCGTGTGTTACCTAATGATTGGAAAGAATGCAATGTTAAAACTAACTCATTGGGTTTATAGCATAATAGTATTCTTCTTCTCAGGTGTGTTTTTATTAATTTATAACTTAATAACTCATACTACTTTAATAAACTATTCAATGAAAGAGTGGATATTATTTATATCATTAGCTATCTTTCCAACAATAGCCCACGTTATCTTCAATTACCTTTTAAACTTAATAAGCCCACAATAATATCAATGAGTATGTTGTTATAACCTGTAGGAGCCTCAATATTAGCTATATTTATTCTTAAAAGTACAAAAAACAGAAATGCCCTAATTGCTTTATTGATATAGAGAGTCTGAATTCTTAACCTCAACAAATTTTCTATGTGTACATAATTGAAGGAAAATATCTAAAATTATTGTGAAAACAAATTATGATCTAGTAAAAAACGATGGTTATTTAATAATGTGTTATTTCTCTAATCTTTTCATATATAATTGAAATATATAAATTTCATATGGATAGGAGAAACTAATTTTATGAAACGAGTTATACCAGGCAACTATTTTTTAACAAAATCAATGGAATGGGCTACTAAAAGCTTTAAACCTTTACCAGATTTAGAATTAGGAGACTATTGGTACTTAAAAAAATTTTTAGTTTACTATAATTACTTATTCTCAAATAGAAATAGTTTAGAGACAATAGAAGTTTTTGAGGAAATAAAACAAAATTTTTCAAAATTTATAGATGGTTTAGACAATAACCAAAAAAAAGATGCAGAAAGTTACTTCTTTTATAGGGATATTAGAGATATAAGTAATATAATAAGTTGGAATGAATTTTATGATGCTAGTAAGCAACCAAATGAAAAGAAGGCTCTTTATGCATATAAAAATAAAGCAAGAAAGATATATTGGATGTATTTAATGGGTAATGGAGGACAATCAGGTATTAAAAAATTAATATTACATGAATGGATTCCTTCAGGTGTAAAGTATCACGAATTAGAAGAAAAAATAATTAATGAAAATATAAAAACTAACGACACAATACCTCAAATATTAAATGATGTTGCAGCAACACTAAGGAACATAAGGCAAATATGCTTCTATTATGGAATTCTTTATAGAAGAGATAATAATAATGTTGAAGAGTATTCATTAACTACTGTTGGTCAAATGTTAGTAGAATCTAGTTTAAATGAAATTACTATAGTTATGGAACATCAAAAATTAAGGATGATTTCACAGCCACCAAATGCTAAAATAACTGGAGTCAAAGATATAAAAGACTATAAATATTTTTTCGTTGAACTAAATCCTTATTTTAAAATTTTAAACAGTTTAATTATAAATAAACCTATGTCATTTAAACAATATCAGTATGTTGTTTCACGAAATGTTCCTGTGGATAGCGATATTAGTTTGATGGAACAGCATGTTAAAAAATTTAATAGAAAAGCAGATAATGCAACAGAAGATTTTACAAAAGAAATAAAAAAATACATCCACGGAACCTCTTTAATAAAAAATGTCTTAATAAGTCACGATAAAAAGGGATGGCACTCCAATATATATATTGAGGATTATTATAAATATATTAAATTTTATAAAAATGTTAAAAAGAAGATATTCTCTAAAGAAATTAGCAGGTATAAAAAATTATTAGTAAATAATTATATAACTGGAAAAAACACTGAAGATTATAATCAATTAAAAAACTGGTATATATATATTTCTCATTTTGATAAATCACTATTGTATACATTACTTATTTATAATTGGGATAACAATTCAAAACAGTTTTCAAATATTATTAAATATTTGAATTTAGATATTAAATTCATCAAAGAATCAACAAAGTTAAAAAAGAATAATTCCTCTGGTTTATTGATATATAAAGCATATAATAAAAAATTTGTTGAATTAATAGATGAATCAACTAAATCAAATGATTCTACTAAATTTAATATACAATCCATAGATAGTTTAATAAGAATATCGAATTTAAAATTTGATCCCTTGGAATCTAAGAAAAGAAAACAAATTAACATAATAAAATCTTTCTATATTAAAGAAAAGGTAAGGAAATGTGATTGTTGTGGTGAAGAAACATTTATTACTAAAGGTAATATACCTTATTTAGAATATCATCATTTAGTTCCTTTGAGCCAAGAAGGTACTGATCATATCTTAAATATTTTCGGCATATGTCCCATGTGTCATAGAAAATTCCATTTTTGTGAAGATTTGAGTAGAAAAGAATTATATAAAGGCTTGAACCAAAATGATACTTTGGTTAAAATAAATAAAGATAAGTTTTCTATATTTAATAGATACAACTATCTTTATCAAAACGGACAAATAAATTTATTAGGATTAGAATTTTTGGTAGATGAAGGAGTTTTTTCTAATAAAGATTTAGAAGAAATAATACAAAATAAGTGATTGGGGATTTTTTATGGAATATTACAATAAATTAATATTAGGAGATTCAACAGAGGTGTTAAAAAATATGCCTGAAGAATTGGTGGATATGATTGTTACAAGTCCACCTTATGATAGTTTAAGATATTATGAAAATAAAGAAGCAGAATGGAACTTTGATATTTTTAAAGAAATAGCTCAACAATTGTATAGAATAATAAAACCTGGTGGAGTCATGGTCTGGGTCGTTGGGGACTCGACAATTAAAGGTGGGAAATCTTTAACAAGCTTTAGACAAGCCATTCAGTTTCAAGAAATAGGATTTACAGTTTTTGATATTATAATATATGAAAAAACTGGTTCAGGTCCTCCGCATAAAAATAGATATTTTAACACATTTGAATATATGTTTATTTTAAGTAAAGGACGCCCTAAAACTATTAATTTATTGAAAGATAAACCGAATAAATGGGCTGGACATGAAACATATGGAGCGATAACTAGAAGAGAAGCAGATGGATCACTCACAGTTAAAGGCAAAAAAACTATAAATGAATTTGGCATCAGGACAAATATTTGGAAATATAAAAATGGTAAAGGACAAACTACTAGGGATATGATAGCTCATAAACATCCGGCCATTTTTCCTGAAAAATTAGTAGAAGATGTTTTAAAAAGTTGGTCGAATCCTGGAGATATTGTTTTAGATCCATTTGGTGGTAGTGGCACAACTGCTAAGGTGTCTAAAATTTTAGACAGAAAATACATCTATATAGAAAAAGTGGAAAAATATTTTAAAATAGCAGAAGAAAGGTTAAATTTTTTAGTATGACAAATAATTTAATAATAAATTCAATAGGTAAGTATGAAGTAGTAAATATAGAAAATCTAGATCTTGACAATTTTGAAAATATATTCGTGTTCTTTCGTAATATCTATGATAATAGCGGAAATATTACAAAATCCTTTTTAGAAATGATTAAAGAATATCATCAACTAAATGGTGATTATATATATAAAAACATTATTGTTTTACCGGATGACAAAAATAATAGCAGCATATTTAATGATAATATAATGTACATACTATGGTTTGCTAAATCTGAAAACTCTTATTTTAATAAGGATGCTATACGTGAACCTCATATATGGAAAAATGTCGAGTGGGGGAAAAGAGAAAAAAATTATTCTTCAAAAGGAAAAGACCCAAGTAATGTATGGATACCAACTAAAGACAATGGTAAAGGGAAAATAACTGAACATATCTCTTTAAAAATTGAAGGTGGCATTGAGAGATTATATAGTGCTTTCTCAAATCCTAATGAACATAATAATTGGTATTATTATGATTTTATTGAACTAAAAGTAGAAACAATAAATAACATAAAAAAAACAATAAGATTTGCATCAAATCAATTTTTAAAAAGACAGCATTCTTTTAACGGCCCAATTATTGACTCTAATCCTTCACCTACAATAACTAATAATATACTATTTGAATCATCTGAAAATATAACGTTTCCCTCTTCATCTGTTGACTTAGTTGTTACATCTCCTCCCTATTGGAATTTAAAAGATTACTTTAAAGAAGGTCAAATTGGACAAGAATCTTATGAAGATTACCTTGAGAGATTATTAAAGGTATGGAAAGAGTGTATCCGTTTAATGAAGCCAAATTCTTTATTTTGGATCAATATCAATATTAGAAACTATAAGAAAAAACCTTATTTTCTGCCTAGTGATTATATTATACAAATGAAAAAATTAGGTATGTACTTTAAAGAGGTTTTTATATGGCATAAATCATCTAGTATTCCCACTACTAACAAAAATTTATCAGATAAATATGAAGTTTTTTTAGTATTTAGTAACTCGGAACATGTAAATATAAATAAGGACACTTTACAATTTTTTGATGAATATAAAAATGACTATCTAAGATATGGAACTATATGGAATATCAACAGAAAAGCTGGTAGTATTGGAAAAAAATTCATTCATCCCGCAATTTTTCCAACTCAATTAATTGAAAGAGTAATTCAGTTAAGTACTAAAAAAGATAGTTTAGTATTGGATCCATTTCTTGGGAGTGGTACAACTGGCATAGCCTCTTTCAAAACTAAAAGATATTTTTTAGGAATTGAATATAATGAGAAATTCCAAGAATTGATTGAACATAGATTATCTACTGAATGTGGTGTAGAACCCCATCAAATAGTTAATTTTTTATACAAAAATTAGGTAGTAAACCAATAATAAACTCAAGCTAAAACACACTAATACCTTTTATAAAAACTATTTTTATTAGGTGGTCACTAATATGGCAGTTAAAAAAAGACATTTCATAGAAGGTAATTATTAAAGAAATAGCTATTCAAATTATTCCCGTTGTAGTATCAGGTTTTCATAATGACTAGTTATAAAGGAAACGAAATAACAGAAGTTCAATTTAAAAGTTTTTATAGTGAGAGTATGATTGTCACTAAAATGAGAATTAAAAAAAGAAATTCAAACATATAAACTCAAGCCTTAGAATAACCTAAGGCTTTTTATAATCCTCTAAAATTAACGCTAAATGTTTCATTTACCACATCTTGATGAATACCTATATATCTTAAAGTTACAGATTGACTTGAGTGATTAAATAGTTCCATTAACAAACTTATATCCTTTGTACGTTTGTAATAATGATAACCAAATGTCTTCCGTAAGCTGTGTGTACCTATATTATCTAGCCCTATACTCTTAGCAGATTGATTAAGTATTCTATAAGCTTGAACTCTACTTATTGGCTTATTCTCTTTTTTAGTTCTAAATAAATAATCATGATCTTCCAAGTTCACAATATACTCATCTATATCTTTTTGAATATGATATAAGGGTAACATGTTTAACTTTTTAGTTTTACTTTCTCTAAACCTTAATTTGTAATCCTTAATATCTGATTTTTTTAAATTCAATATGTCACTTATTCTTAAACCACAATTAACACCTAATACAAACAAAAATTTATTTCTACTATTCCCATAATATATTAATGCTGATTTCATACTATCAATATCCTCTAAATTTCTAATTGGTTCTACATATTCCATTATCTCACCTCATTAAGTTACCTTAAATGTAATAGCATTAATCATTATGTTACATAAAGTTATATAAAAAATCAAAAAACTATACCTAAGCCTTTTTATAAGTAACATAATTATCATTGTGTTACGTAATTGAATTTTATGCTCTTATATAATTATTAAAAGGGATATACCATATGATCTTAAAGAATTATTATTAATAGCAAAATCTGTTAAGTCTTCTCAATTAGAGAAAGGAAGACCCCACCATTTTTGTGGCAGGGAATTGGATAACTTAATTAGATTTTGATTATGCTCTGGGAAGAAGTTTGAAATCTACAATAATTATAACATATGACACAGTTCAAATTTAAAATATTATTTACTCAAGTTGATTTCTAGACAAGTTAATGAATAACTACCCACATAAATTTTTGAATCGCTCTCTGAGAACTTACAATTATTAGTATAGAATCACTTAATACCATACGATTAATATAAATCGTGAGACAAGATTCCTCACTTTGAAAATTATAATATTTGAAATGAAGGGCAGTTCAGCTCATTATTTTGCATTTCTATCTACTATGATGTTATAATCTTTTTAACAAGAGTTTCGTGCATGTATGCACCAATCCCCTCACTACTCGCAATAGTGAGGGGATTTTTGTGTTGGCTAG
>ERZ1023497.211-NODE-211-length-21989-cov-98.563418_pt1 | contig 21989 bp, 20 predicted proteins | sample MGYA00380543_ERZ1023497 | MGnify/ENA primary metagenome ERZ1023497 (study PRJEB33173, sample SAMEA4830384) | metagenome | study: EMG produced TPA metagenomics assembly of the PRJEB25223 data set... | reverse complement strand
TCGAAGAATTACCAGAAACACCGAAACAATTAAAAGAAAAGAAAGCAGCATTTAACGAAGTATTAGCTCAACTAACAGGTATTGTAGTACCTACCGTGACGAATAATGCAATTCCTGGACAAGATGACAATATGGACCAAGAAAAAACGGATGCAACTCAAGCTGTAGAAGAAGCTGAAAAAACGGACAAAGCTGTAAAAGAAGCATTAATTATAGCCAATGAGGATGGAAAGATTAGCCAAAAAGAAGTTGAGAAATTAACGGATTTAGCTAAAAAGGCGAAAGAAACAAAAGCTAAAGCAGAAATGAAAGTGAACGCATTAGCTGACAATCAAAAAGGTAATTTACCACAAAGGTTAGATAAACTAACAGGCATTGATATCCCAAGTATGAATGACCAAGACAGTAACGGTGTTGCAGATGACGTAGACCAAGCGAAAACCGAAGCAATGCAAGCTGTAGAAGAAGCTGAACAAGCAGACAAGGCGGCAAAAGAAGCATTAGCAAAAGCTAACGAAGATGGAAAAATTAGCCAAGAAGAAGTCAATAAATTAATGGACTTAGCTCAACAAGCAAAAGCAACCAAAGCTACTGCGGAAGCGAAAGTAAATGCGCTATCTGAAAGTCAAAAAGGAGACTTACCACAAAGATTAGAAGCATTAACAGGAATTAATGTTCCAGTAATCAATGACAAAAATAGTAATGGTGTTGCGAACGACTTAGATCAAGCAACAGCCGATGCAACTCAAGCTGTAGAAGAAGCTGAACAAGCAGACAAGGTGGCAAAAGCAGCATTAGCAAAAGCTAACGAAGATGGTGTTATTAATCCAAAAGAACATCAAGATTTAATAGACTTAGCTCAACAAGCTGAAGCAACGAAAAAAGTTGCCTCAGAAAAAGTAAATGTCTTACCACAAGATAAACAGGTCAACTTACAAGAAAGATTAGATAAGTTAACAGGTATAAAAGTACCAAATGTAAATAGTGATGTATTACCAACAGCACCAAGTGAAGACGATAAAGAAATGAAGCCGGAAGTATCAGGTGAAGATGGTAATGAAACGACACCAACAGCATCAAGTAAAGCCGGTAAAGTCATGACACCAGAAGAATCAAGCAAAGGTGATAAAATAACAGTATCAAATGCGTCGAATGAAAATAGTAAAGTGATGAAACCAGAAGTATCAGGTGAAGATAGTAAAGAAACGATACCAACAATACTAAGCGAAGATGGTAATGAGGTGACGTCAGAAGAATCAGGCAAAACTAATAAATTAACGACACCAACAGCGTCGATTGAAGATGTGAATAAAGTAACACTAGAAGAATCAAGCAAAGATGATAAAGAAACATCATCAACAGTAACAAGTGAAGTAATTGCTCCTAAAGCATTAAGTAAAGACGGCAAAGCAATGTCATCAGAAAATCTAAATAATAATAGTAACAATACTATAAATGAGTTACCAAAAACAGGAAACGATGGTATTAATAGTTATATTTACACAGGTGTATTAGCCTTATTTGGATCACTATTACTGGTTGTAAGAAGAAGAAAAAATAAATCAAATTAATAATCAAAAGGCGTTAAACGTATAATACGTTTAACGCTTTTTAATAATTTAAAATATATAAGGACTTCAGACGAGAAGGGGTAAAGTTTTGAAATATGCAAATTAATAAAATTGGAACCATTTTTTCCATCGATAACCTATTAATAAAGCAATGTTCATCATGATATGGATAATTTCAAATTCATAACCACTAACGTATCCTCGTGAAAGTTTTAATGTGAAAATTGAGCCTAACATGACACCAATATAGAAAATATTTACATATGGCGTTAAAAATCCGATAAGTAAAGCTATACCACCGATAACTTCACCATATGAGAGCAACAAGGCCATTGTTGGTGATAAGCCTAAAGAACCTAAAAAGTTATATGTTCCTTGTAAATCAACAAATTTTAATGTGCCATGGACTAAAAAAGAAGTTGCTAACATCAGTCTAATTATAAGTAAACTGAATCTCATGCGATTAATAGTTTGATTTTCAATATGAGGGGATAAATGTTTATTCTTAAATGACATAATTTTCTCCTTATTGTTAGTACTAAAATTTATTTAGAGTGTGTCTAAAAACTATATTTAAGATATTAACAAATTGAAATGGTAGAAGTTTATGCTTGTCATAACTAGTAAAATATAAACCAAAGTTAGCAATAAAGTAGATATAAAGCTCTAATTTAATCAGTAAAAGATTTATGTTTTACTAGATTAAAGTCATATTTTACTAACAAATAATAAACAATCACAGAAATAACAGATATTGCTATAATAAATATAGGTGTTGAAACACCATTTATCTCCATTAGTAACTTATAGGGTTAGAGACAATCGCGTTTGCGGTTGTCTTTTTTTATAAATTTAGGGAATCATTTTGAAGTATTCTAAGGAACATGACTTACTAATATTATTTTTAAGACTAATCAACCTTTAGATTTTTACATTTTTTACTTTTAATTTTACTTTAATTACTGAAGTGCATTTCAAACAATAAAATAATGATACAATGCCGTTGTATTTAAATATAAATACATTTATTTATGTTTAAATATTAAATGGCATTTTTCTTTTGTATTACTCAAGATATAAAGCCATCCATACAAAATTAGAAGGAAGGTGATTAATAAGAAGTAAATGATAGTGGTTTTAAAACAATAATACTCAGGTTTAAAACGTAGGAGGACTTATGAAGCGTGCAATTAATATTACAGAGATATCAAGAATTTTCAAAAATTATTTGCTCTTTATCATTATCTTGCCTTTATTATCTCTAGTGGCAAGTATAGTAGTTACATTTTTTCTAATTGAAGACAAATATGTAGCAACAACCCAGTTATTGATAAATCAAAAAGAAAATACACATCAAAATGTTCAAGATATACAAAGCAATATTCAATTGATCAATACTTATTCTGAAATTGTTAAAAGTCCAAGAATTTTAGGTAAAGTTGCAAAAGAATTAAAAGGACAGTATGAAGCGGATGAAATAAAGAACTTTTTAAATGTAACAAATCAAGCGAATACACAAGTTTTAAATATTTCTATTTTTCATAATGACAAAGAAGTAGCAGAACAACTTGCAAATACAGTAGCTAATGTTTTTAAAAAGGAAATTCCTAAAATCATGAAGGTGGATAATGTGTCGTTGTTATCTAGTGCAACTAAAACAGGTCATCAGGTTGCGCCAAACGTACCTTTAAATTTATTTATAGGTTGGGCTAGTGGATTGTTAATATTATGCATTATTATTTTCATTAAAGAGATAACTGATAAACGAATAAAGTCAGAACAAGATGTTTATGACCAGATGAACTTACCAGTGTTAGGCAGCATTCAATATTTTAAATAGAAAAGAGGAGACTAATGTTTAAACGTAATACTAAAGAACAATCAACACTGTTTGTACATGACAATCCTAAATCTATTGTCAGTGAGAAATTTCGAACAATAAGATCAAATATTATGTTTTCCATTGCAAATACTAGTGATAAAAATATACTTGTCACTTCGGAACATGCATTGTCAGGCAAATCCACAGTTTCTTCAAATATTGGTATTTCTTATGCTCAGGCAGGGTATAATACGTTAATTATAGATGGTGATATGAGAAAGCCTACGCAACACTATGTGTTTCAATTATCTAATTTGACTGGTTTATCAAATTTAATAATTAATAAAACGACGTTTAATGATGCTATAAAAGCTACACATATTGACAATTTAAGTGTTCTGACTTCAGGACCTATACCACCTAATCCATCAGAATTGATTGCATCTAATAAGTTCAAGCAGATTTATGACATAGTATCTAAAGATTATGATTTCATCATTATTGATACACCACCAGTTAATACGGTTACTGATGCTCAATTATTTGTACAACATACAAAAAATGCAGTATTAGTAATTGATACTGAAAAAAATGATCGTGATGAGGTGAAAAAAGCACAAGAACTGCTAAACGCTGCAGGAGCTAAAATATTAGGTGTCATATTAAATAAAATGAAAGTGACAAAATCATCGAGTTATTACTATTACTATGGAACTGATTCAGATGATTGATATGCACAATCATATATTACCTGCTATAGACGATGGTCCTCAATCAATTGATGGTACATTAAAATTATTACGACAGGCAAAACAACAAGGCGTAACAGGTATTATAGCTACGCCTCACCATTTAAGCCTTAAGTATAATAACCCTATAGAAACAGTAATAGAATCAATAAATAATGTGATGCAAATACCCGAAGTCATATCTATATGTTTGCCAATTTATCCAGGCCAAGAAATAAGAATTTCAGATAAGATTTTAACTGATATTAAAAATAACCAGATTATTGGTTTAAACTATTCTAAGTACTTACTTATTGAATTTCCGTCTAATGAAATTCCTCACTATTCACAACAATTATTTTTTGAATTACAACTTCAGCAATTTATACCAATAATAGCGCATCCAGAACGAAATAATGTGTTTTTAAAGCAGTCAGATACTTTGTATTATTTAATTAAAAATGGGGCTTTAAGCCAATTAACTATTACTTCTGTAATAGGAAAACTAGGAAAAAAGATACAAAAATTTGCATTGCAATTAATTGATCATAATTTAACACATTTTATTGCTTCTGACGCTCACCATTATTGTTATAGACCGTTTGAAAATAATCAGTTGTATCAAAATACAAAATTAAAACACTATGCTTCAGAAATAACTCAAATGCTAAAAAACTCACAGTGCATCATTAAAGATGAATCTATATTAAAAAAACAACCGTTAAAAATTGATAAACGCTTCTTGAAATTATTTTAGATAAGAGAGGTGAATTGAATGACACACATCAATGCAAAACAACGATTATTCATCCTTATAATGATTGATTCTATTATTGTTACGTGCTCAATCTTTTTAGGAGACTTTATATTAACTCCTTTTTATGAAATTAATTCTATGCATAAATTATTTATTACATCTATCTGTTTACTGGTTTGTCATTTTCTAACTGCATATTTTTTTGATTTATATCATAGGGCATGGGAATATGCGAGTATTAATGAAGTACTACTTATTGTTCGATCTGTTTCAACGTCTATACTATTAACTTTAATTATTATTTCTGTAATTACATGGTCACAACCTTTTTATAGTTTGTATTTTATAACGTGGATGTTACATATTATTTTGATAGGTGGGTCACGGTTATTTTGGCGAATATATCGCAAGAAGGTAAATGGTGCACCGGTTTATAAAAAACCAACATTAATTGTTGGTGCGGGAGAAAGTGCGTCGTTATTAATAAGGCAAATGTTGAACAGTCCAAGTATGGCTATGGAACCTGTAGTAGCTGTTGATGATGATTATAATAAGCAAAATATAGTGTTAACAGAACGAGTGAAAGTGCAAGGTTATACTACGGATATACCAGATCTTGTAAAACGATATTGTATAAAAAAGATAATTATTGCAATACCTTCAATTGAAAATAAGAAAGTGAGGGAGCTAAATCGAATTTGTAATATCAAAGGTGTTTCTTTATTTAAAATGCCTAATATTAATGATGTATTAACAGGCGAACTTGAAGTGAATCAATTAAAACGTGTAGAAGTAGAGGATTTATTAGGGCGCTCCCCAGTGGAGTTAAATATGGACCAGATCGCGCAAGGACTTACAGATAAAACAGTGCTTGTTACAGGTGCTGGTGGTTCGATAGGTGCTGAAATATGTAGACAAATTTGTCAATTTGAACCTCGAAAATTATTAATTTTAGGACATGGTGAAAACAGCATATATTTAATACATCAAGAACTGATGAAACAACAATATACCAATATTGAAATTATACCTATAATTGCTGATGTACAAGATAGAAAGCAAATCAACAATATTATTAAACAATATAAACCTTTTGCTATTTATCATGCTGCAGCACACAAGCATGTACCATTAATGGAAATAAATACAGAAGAAGCATTTAAAAATAATGTAATTGGTACAAAAAATGTTGCGGAATTAGCTAAACGACATGCTGTACAGAAGTTTGTCTTGATTTCCACAGATAAGGCTGTAAATCCTTGTAATGTAATGGGAGCAAGTAAGCGTATAGCTGAAATGATTATTCAAAGTCTCAATGATGAACAACATGTTACTCAATTTGTAGCAGTAAGATTTGGAAATGTCTTGGGTTCTAGAGGATCAGTTATCCCCTTATTTAAAAAGCAGATAGCTGAAGGGGGACCTGTGACTGTAACTCATCCAGATATGACGCGTTATTTTATGACAATACCTGAAGCAGCTAGATTAGTATTACAAGCTGGAGCATTAGCTAAAGGTGGAGAAATATTTGTGTTGGATATGGGTAAACCAGTTAAAATCGTCGAACTAGCAAAAAACTTAATTCGATTAAGTGGTAAAACAGAAAATGATATTAACATTGAATTTTCAGGAATTAGGCCCGGTGAAAAACTGTTTGAAGAATTGTTAAAAGATGATGAAATTTACCCGACTCAAATCTATGAACAAATTTATATAGGAAAATCTACAGTGTATCCTATTGAAAAACTCTATCCGTGTTTAGCTAAAATTAGAAGCGGTGAAATTAACATAATAGATTTTGCTAAGCGAAGTGAACATTATTTTGAATAAATCGTTTGCTTGTTATTTATTAGGTAATATTTTGTTTGGCGTTAGTCAATGGCTCATTATTTTATTAATTATAAAGCTAGGAACGAGTATAGAATTAGGTGTATACACATATGGCATCGCTGTTATAGCACCGTTAATTTTGTTTATGTCTTTTGGCTTTAATACATTAATAGTGACTGATAATTATCTTGAAAAACAAACAATGGTCATGTTGAGATGTTATTGCCTAGTCGTAACACTACTATTTTATAGTGCTATCGTAGCTTTTTTTACGAATTTAACACATACGTCATTTCTTTTATTGATTGTAGTTGCAGTTAGTAAATTGGCTGAAGCTGCATTAGATATTAATTTTGCATATTTAATTAAACTACAAAAATACGGGGAAATTGGCCTTTATAAAATATCAATGACTTGTATTCAACTTATTTTACTAATCATCTGTTATGTTTATTTTCATTCATTAACAATGGCCGTATTTTTATATAGTGTGATTATATTGATTATGTTTATACGACTAAATATAAAACATTTATTTAGAGCTATATCATGGTCAGTTAGCTTGAAATTACTGAAATTAGGATTGCCGTTATCAATTACACTAGCGTTATCATCATTAAATACCAACATACCTAAATATATATTAGAGTCTGTTTCGACTATAGAAAATGTCGGAATATTTAGTAGTTTACTTGTCATTTATTCAGCTGGTAATACTTTGTTTTTTTCTATATATAATTATTTTTTACCTAAAGTTGTTGAGAAAAAATCAGACACATCTTATTTATGGAAAGTATTATTAACAATTTTGGGACTACTCTTTACCACTCAATTAATATTAATTTTGGTTGGAACTAATAATTTATCGGTTATACTTCAAACACTGTTTACTTCGTCATATGTACATCTACAAAAGGAATTTATGAATGTTATTGTTGGTAGCATTTTTGTATATGCTAGTATTTTATTTGATTTATTTATCAACGCTTATCAAAAATATATTTACAATACATTTATTCAACTACTCAGTGTAGGTTTAGTTGCTATTACATCGATAGTGTTAATACCATATTTCGAAATATATGGGGCAACACTTGCATTTTTAATCTTTGGGATTACGGTAAGTATTACAAAATTAATAATATCTATCATGATTATACAGAGGGGTAACATATGACAGTTAAAGAAGTAGGGATCATCATTAGTTCAATCGCTTGTTTAATCATTTTTATGTGGTTAAATTACAGCAATATATTGTTGCTACTCTGTATCAACGTGCTTATATTTCTGTGGTTATTCTATCGGGAATATGATAGGAAATTTATTATCATCTTGCTTATCCAGTGGTTGATGTATGTCATATTATTAGTTATTCATCAATATTTTTATGCATTACCAGGGTCAGGGAATGATGATTTACGTTTTGAAGAATTGGCGCAACGCTTTTATATAAACTATTTATATAGCGTGAACTTAGAGATTTTTCAAAATTCAGCGTTTTACTCACAAATGATTTCGCTGTTTTACCTTTTTGGTACACCTCATATTTTGATACCAGGTTTATTAAATATAACCGTCCATAATCTTACTGTAATGCTGTTATATCATATTTGTGTACATTTATTTAAGAATACCAATGTAGCAAATATTTCAACCATTATTTATATTTTATATCCACTTCACATTACTTCAACTATTATTACTTTAAGAGAAATTTATATTACCTTTTTTATTTTATTGTTTATTTATGCATTATTGTTATATCATCGTCGAAATAACAAATGGCATTTAACTATATGCGTTATCGCAATTGGTTTAGGTTCCTTATTTCATATTGGCTTATTAGGATTATTGCTTATATTAGCAGTGTATTTTATGTTTTTATCAGCTCATTCAGCAATAGTAAGAGTTTTTTTAGTGTTAGCTATCATTTTAGGTTTTATTGTGTTGATTACTTATAATGAGGATTCAAAACTGACCTCAACTTTAAAAAATGAGCAGCACTTGGAACCAACAACTTTTAAAGCTAGAGCGGATTACCTTCATATAAATGAAGAAAAAAATATACAGACTAAAACTAAGCAAATCATTTATTTTCTAGTAAAACCACTACCGTGGGAAATTAGAAATTTTTCAGACATTATTGGTGTTGTTAACATAGCATTCATACTATTAGGCACATATTTGGCTTTTAAAGCATATATGTATGAAAGGAATAAGGATATTTTAATTGTTTTAATAGCAATCTATATTGTATTTATCATCTTCTCTTTAGGTACATACAATTATGGTACTGCGTTAAGACATAGAGATAAAGTAACGATGTTATTTACGATGTTTATTAGCTATTATGCGTTCATATTAAGGAAGCGGTGATAACTATGATTCGACGTATATTAAAAGTTATGACAGCAATTTTAACACTTTTACCTAAACGCTTATCTTTATTATTGTATGAACTTAATAGTAATACGAATTGCACATGGCAAATTGCATTACGATACTGCATTGTAGGAAGTTTATGTAAAGCAATTGGCCACAACGTTTATATCGGTAAACGTGTTACTTTAAAAAACATTGAAAATATCACAATAGGCGACAATGTCAGCATTCACGATATGTGTTACATCGATGGATATGGCGGTATTAAGATAGGCAATAATGTATCTATTGCTCACAATACCTCCATATTGACATCAACACATACTTGGTCAGACCAATCTATACCTATTAAGTATAACCAAGTTATAGCAGGTAAGGTTGTTATTGAAGATGATGTATGGATTGGATGTGCGGTCAGAATATTATACAAAGTAACTATTGGTCAGAGATCAGTAATAGCTGCTGGAACTGTTGTGACTACAAATTTACAATCTGGTTGGTTAGGAGCTGGCATACCTATGAAACATAAAAAGAAATTGGAGGATTGGTGATATGAAAGTATTAATAACAGGCATAGCTGGTTTTATTGGTTCACATGTCGCTAGTAAATTACTACAAGCGAATATTCAAATTGCAGGAATTGACAATTTAAATAATTATTATGATGTGTCATTAAAACATGCCCGCCTAGACAATATTGGGAGAGAAAATTTTCCTTTCTATCAAATTGATATAGCAGACTATGAAGCTGTTAATAAAGTTTTTTTACAAGAAAAACCTGATGTTGTAATTCATTTAGCAGCACAGGCAGGTGTGAGGCATAGCATTAAAGTGCCACACAGTTACATTCATTCTAATATTGTTGGTTATTTGAATATTTTAGAATGTTGTCGCTATTTTCATGTTGAGCATTTAATATATGCTTCATCGAGTTCTGTATATGGTGCTAATAAAGCACAGCCATTCAGTACTGCAGATCCTGTTGACCATCCGATAAGTTTGTACGCGGCCACTAAAAAAAGTAATGAACTTATGGCTCATAGTTATAGTGCATTATATAATATTCCGACAACAGGACTCCGTTTTTTTACTGTTTATGGTCCATGGGGGAGGCCAGACATGGCATTATTCAAATTTACGCGCGGTATTTTAGAAGAGGGCGAAGTGGATGTATATAATTATGGGAAAATGGCTCGAGATTTTACTTATGTGTCTGATATTGTTGAAGCCATTTACCGTTTATTAGGACACAAACCTGCTCCTAATGCTAATTGGGCTCCTTACCATCCAAATCCTAGTGATTCTTTTGCGCCCTATAAAATATATAATATTGGTAATAATCAACCTGTTAATATACTCGAATTTATCGAAGCTATTGAAACTAAGTTAGGAAAAAAATGTATAAAAAATTTCAAAGATCTTCAACCAGGTGATGTGCCGAAGACGTTTGCTAATGTAGATGATTTATATCGACAAATAAACTTTAAACCATCAGTGACTATTACAGAAGGCGTAAATAAATTCATTGATTGGTATTTATCGTATTATAATATTAGTAAAGGATGTTGAACGTGGACAAAACGATAGCAGTAGTTGGCTTAGGCTATGTTGGATTACCTGTTGCTGTTGCATTTGCACAGAAATTTAAGGTAATAGGTTTTGATATTGATGAAGACAGAATAAAACAATTAAAACAAAATTATGATCAAACTTGTGAAGTGGCGGAACAAGCATTACTAGATACAACGATTCATTTTACTACTAAAAAAGATGTCTTAAAACAAGCTGATGTAATAATTGTAGCTGTACCTACACCAATAGATGATCATAACACACCAGATTTAACCCCATTAATCCATGCTAGTAAAATGATTGGTGAAATTCTTCAACCTGGCATGATCATCGTATATGAATCGACGGTATATCCAGGTGCAACAGAAGAAGTGTGTATACCTATATTAGAACAGCAATCTAATTTAAAATATAATGAATCCTTTTATGTAGGGTATTCACCGGAAAGGATTAATCCAGGTGATAAACAACATACTTTTGATACCGTTAAAAAAGTAGTGTCGTCAAATAATCCTGACATTGGTAAGGAACTTGCTCAACTTTATGAACAAGTAGTAACAGCAGGTGTTTATGTTGCACCAGCAATTAAAGTTGCTGAAGCGGCTAAAGTGATAGAAAATACACAAAGAGATATTAATATTGCATTAATAAATGAATTAGCCGTAATTTGTAAAGAAATGCATATTGATACTGTCGAAGTATTAAAAGCAGCAAAAACAAAATGGAATTTTTTACCATTCTCTCCGGGTCTCGTTGGAGGACATTGTATAGGTGTAGATCCTTATTATTTAACCTATAAAGCTCAGACGATTGGCTATTATCCTGAAGTTATTTTAGCGGGGCGACGTATTAACTCGAATATGGCGAAATATATTGTTGCTCAATTAGTAAAATTGATGATTCAACGTAATATTCCTGTTCATGGTGCAACAGTTAATATATTTGGTATTACATTCAAAGAGAATTGTCCAGATTTAAGAAACTCACAAGTGTTCACAATTATTAAAGAACTAAAAGCTTATAATATGACATTACAAATACATGATCCTGTGGCGGATAAAACCTTGGCACTTTCGTTGTGTGACATTGAATTGTTAACTGAAACAGTTATGACACCGGCTGATATTGCCATCTTTGCAGTAGGACATGATATATATATAGATAACAAAGCTAATTATCTAGAGCTCGTTAAACCAACAGGTATTGTGTGCGATATCAAGTCAATATTTGATGTTAAAGATATACTGAAAACGCAATACTTGTGGAGGTTGTAATTGTGAAAATATTACAAATTGCAGCATTAGAAGTGACACATACTAAATTATTAAAGCAACTAAATACTACATGTATTGAGCAACAATATGATGTTCATTGTGCTTGCTATACTCCTCAAAAACCTCAAAACTATTTTCAAGATAATATGTATTTTCATAATATTTATTTACCACGTCATATCAATGTAGTGACAAACTTTATATCACTCTATAAATTAATACAGCTAATGAAAAAATTGCGGCCTGATGTTGTACATGTACATACGCCAATTGCTGCAGTATTAGGTAGAATTGCTGCAAAAATAGCTAAAGTACCATGTATAATTTACACAGCACATGGTTTTTATTTTCACGAAAGTATGACAAATTTTAAATTTCAAGTGTATTTTAATATTGAAAAATGGATTGGCAGATGGTGTACAGATTATTTGTTTGTTCAAAGTAAAGAAGATTACTATGTTGCGAAACAGGCTAGATTTTTATCAAAAAAGCATAAGAACAATTATGTGCATATTAGTAATGGTATCGACCTACGTGAGGAGTTTAATTATCACAAAATGGATGTTGCGGCCGTATCCCAGTTGCAAAGTAAATTAAAAATCACTCAATCTGACATAGTGATTACTTTTATAGGTAGACTAGTTAAAGAAAAAGGAATATTAGAGTTATTGTCTGCTTTTAGGCAAATAAATGATCATAGACTTAAATTGATAATTATTGGTGATCTACATCAAAGTGAACGTGATCAAATGACAATTAGACAATTAGAAAAATATCGTAATGAAAATAATATTATTTTTACCGGGTTAGTTCACAATGTAAATCATTATTTATATTTAAGTGATATCTTTTGTTTACCATCATATAGAGAAGGGATGCCTCGCTCAATATTAGAAGCTATGGCTATGAAAAATGCAATAATTGCAACTGACATTAGAGGTTGTAGAGAAGAAATAATAGACGGACAACATGGTTATTTAGTGCCTACACAGTCGAGTGATATGATTGCTCAAAGAATAAATGAGCTAATTACTAATCCATATAAATTAAAACAGTTCCAAGATGCAAGTTATCAAAGAGTTAATAAAAAATTTAACGAATTAGATGTTGTAGCAAAACAATTAGAAATATTTAAGATTATAGAAAGTAGTGACACATCATGTTAAAAAGGTACTTCGATATTGTGATTAGTTTATGTGTATTATTTATGGCTTTACCATTGTTAATAATAGTGGCTATTTTAATTCAAATAAGTATGGGGAGACCAATCATTTTTTGTCAACTACGGACAGGAAAAGATGCACAGCCTTTTAAATTGTATAAATTTAGAACGATGACTAATAAGTACGATGAGCACAATAACTTATTACCGGATGAAAAAAGAATGACGAAAATAGGAAGGTTTATACGTAGTACAAGCATAGATGAATTGCCACAACTGATAAATGTGTTAAAAGGAGATATTAGCATTGTTGGTCCTAGACCACTATTAATGGACTATGTAGCTCTATATAATGACAGACAAAAACAACGTTTATTTGTGAAGCCGGGCATAACTGGCTTAGCTCAAATTAGTGGTAGAAACTCATTATCATGGGAGCGGAAATTTAAATATGATGTATGGTATGTCAAACATCAATCAATGAAATTAGATTGCTATATTATTGCTAAAACAGTGATTAAAGTTTTATTACGTAAAGACATTTGTGCTCAAAACCATGTAACAACAAAGCCATTTAAAGGGTCTTCATCATGAAACCAGTAATGATTATAGGTAATGGCGGTCATGCCAGTGTAGTAACAGATGTAATAAAATCTCTGAATAATTATTATATAAAGGGATATTTAGATGATGTTCAAAAAGAATATATACGAAGTGACGGTTTAATTTATGATGCAATTGCACACATAGATCGTTATAAAGATAATTATTTCGTAATTGCTATTGGAGATAATCAACAAAGAGCAGCAGTGTACCATCGACTGGGGTTAGATGATCAATACTTTGCAACAATTATTCACCCAACTGCCATTATTGGCTCTAACGTAATAATACAAGCTGGCTGCGTAGTAATGGCTCATGCTGTTATACAAACAAATACATTTATTGCTAAACAATGTATTATCAATACTAAAGCATGTGTGGAACATGACAATAACATTCAAAGTTTTACGCATATTGGACCCAATGCTACCTTAGCTGGAAATGTTCATGTTGGCAGTGAATGTCTTTTGGGAGCTAGCGCAACAGTAGTACCTAATACCATTATTAGAAATAAAGTTACAGTTGGAGCAGGTTCGACAGTAATCAATGATATACAAAGTAATCTCACGGTTGTAGGTTCACCTGCACGACAAAGAGGTGATAACAAATGAATGATGAGAGAATTTACTTGTCACAACCACATATGGGTGGGAGAGAGCAATATTATATAAAAAAAGCTTTTGCACAAAATTGGATAGCACCATTGGGTGATAACGTTAATCAATTTGAACATAAGGTGCGCAATTATGTTGGAAGGAATGCTGCCGTAGCAGTGAGTAGTGGTACAGCAGCGATACATTTGGCACTAATTGAATGTGGAGTAAAACAGAATGATTTTGTATTTTGTCCATCTTTAACATTTTGTGCAACTTGCAATCCTATATTATATTTAAATGCCAAGCCAGTATTTATTGATTCGGAAATTGAAACTTGGAATATGTGTCCTCAAGCACTTCAAAAAGCATTTCATCAATACGAACGTCAAGGTTTAAAGCCTAAAGCTGTTATCGTAGTGAATTTATATGGACAGCCGGCAAAATATAATGAGATTTTAGATATATGCGACTATTATGATGTGCCAATTATTGAAGATGCAGCTGAATCACTAGGCTCTATATATAGTAATCGTCACAGTGGAAACATAGGTGATTTTAGTATTTTATCTTTCAATGGGAATAAAATTATAACAACAAGTGGCGGAGGTATGCTGTTATCCAATAATGAACATGCTATAGCACATGCTTTATATTTAGCCACACAAGCTAAAGAGGATGTTTTATATTATCAACATAGTGAATTGGGATACAATTATCGCTTGAGTAATATAAGTGCTGGTATAGGTATTGGACAAATGGAAGTCATCGACGAAAGAGTCGCACAACGAAGAAGGATATTTCAACGATATCAACAAGAATTGCAATGTATTTCTGCAATAACCTTCCAAGAAGAAATCGCAACAACCGTTTCTAATCGCTGGTTAACAGCTCTGTTAATCGATCCACGACAAAGCAATGTTACAGTTAAAATGCTATTACAAATGTTTGAAAAACATAATATAGAAGCAAGACATGTATGGAAACCTATGCATTTACAACCATTATTTAAAAATTTTGATTTTGTTTCATTAGAGCAAGATAATGCGGGATACATTTTTGAACATGGTATTTGTTTACCTTCTGCTTCAAATATGTCGATATTACAACAAGATAGAGTCATAAACATTTTACAGGATACGTTATTGCGACATCAGTTATGAACAAAATGTACTAAAAGCTGAAGCGGTTAAGATCTCTGTAAGTTAATAATGCAATAGACTGGAACAATATTTTGCTCCAGTCTATTGTTATATATGTAGTTAATTATTTGAAAAGTGTTTAGCTAGATTTTTTAAATAACTGTAAAGTTCACTAGGGAACCCTATATTTTTAGCAGTAGTACCTTTATGATTTTCAATGAACGCCTCGGGAGAAATGGAAAAAACACGCTGGAAGTTTTTTAAGTAAGTTGAATAAGATTTATAACCATATGATTTCCATATGTCTTTGTGGTTATTAGAAGATAGTATCTCTACAGCTAAACGATAAATTTTGACTTTCCTAATATATTTTATTAAGGATATATTCATTGTTTCAGAAAAAACGCGAGATAAATAACTAGAATTTACATAAAATTTTTCAGCAATAGTAGCTAATGTAAGATTTTCTTTATAATGTTCATTGATGTAGATTAAAACATTATTAATTAGTGGATTGGATGCTTCCAAATTGTGTTCTCGATAATAATTACCTAACCTAATAAAGTTAATTAAACGAATAATACTAATATCTGCATTAAAATAATCTTTTTCGTATATTGAAATGATGGTGTCCAGTAACTCTTTCTTAATAAAATTATCAATTTTACTTTGATCTAGTTCTAGATTGTCCCAATTGAATAATGAAAAACGATTAAAACTTAACTTATTAATATTTAAGGCAATCACTTTGCCTGAATTAATGAGTAGTTTTGGAGCTGAATAAGGTTGTATTAAAAAAAATTCATGTTTATGATAACTACCTAAATAAGCTTTATCATATAAAGTGACACTACCAGTTAAAACAAAAAAAATACTAATTGTATTAAAGCTTTCATTTATATTAATATCAGCATTGTGAATTTGATAATTATAATCCATTGTATCTCTCTTTCCTTCTTCATAGTATTGTGCCAAACCTATCATATCACTTACAATTGCTAAATAATTTACCATCAAAAGCAAATTATTTACTGATAATGGTCAAAAAATTAAAAGTAAATTTGATATGTCTAAAGTTGAAAAGCAATTGTGAGAAGGTCGTGTTTTTATAAAATATGATAATTAAACTATTGTATGTTTCGAGTATTATAAATAAATTAAAATAATCTTTTTGGAATTAATTAAGCGCTAACGGTGATCGTTAGCGCCGGCTTGGAGATATGAATTGAATATTCAAAAGTTTAAAGAGAATAATAAAAACATCCCTATAAGATATCATAGAGTAAATGACAACTACTCCGTTAGTAGAAGTAGCTAACTATATTATAACAAGGTCAAAGATAAATTTTATTATCATTTTGGAATTAGAAAAAAATAGCAGACGAATAGTAAAATAAAAACACTAGTCTAGGAGACTAGTGAAAAATAGTAATAGCAAAAGGCTATATTTTGTAATTCTATTGATGAAAATGAACGGTAACACAGTTACTAAAGTTATTTTTTTTGAAAGCACAGTACTATATACCATTTGTCTTCATAAAAACAGTAAAATGAAGACAACAAAATTATATCAAATCAAAATTTTTTATAATATATTTTTTGAGGATGTGTAAAAAAACTAATAATAAAAGTAAAAATTAAGCTTTATTATTTTGTTAATATTAATAATGATAAAATTTTCGTATTTATGCTTTGATAGTTTTTATTAAAAATTTAATTAGTAATATAATTATTGTTGGGGATTCTATATACGTGAATATATACTTATGTTAGTTAATAATGAATTTGGAGAAATAGCATAAATAATTTCCAAATTAATAAACAACAGCACTTTTGATTTTTACTATATAGTTATCAAATTTTACTACATATTTTGAATGCACTATAGTTTATTATAGAAGTGCTATAATAAACTTGTGTGATAAATAAACACATAAAATTTTTCATAAAATATATTCCCTAATAAGATGGGAAGAGGTAAATTATGTGCAAATTATTTACTTCTTCCTATTTTTATTAGTTATAAACAAACTGTTTTTTACTTAAATAGAGGCATTTTTTACTAATGGTTAAAATAAGCTATACATTAACAAAATATCATACTATATTTGTAATGAGGTACGGCACATACAGCTAGAATTAATAACATTTTATTTGTTGTTAATACATCATCCACAGACGTGTTTTACCTCAAACACACTTGCTTTCTCCTAAACTATTTGTTTAATTAATATTCTTTTTGTTAGTTACAATCAGAGTGTAATGACTAACATAAGTATAGGTAGTGCATCCATATAAACTGCCTCACTCAATCATTTAACATAAACAAAAAGCGAATTTTGTGTAGAAAATTAGCCTGAGTTTTAAAATGTGCACACGACTTGATTCATTTCAGTCGTGTGCATTTTTGTGTTGTGAATGAAGAAGAAACTACGAAATGATGGGTATATGCAAAAGAGAGAAAATAGTTTAATTTGTCCTAGCTGTTTGTATGACGAAATTATTAGCAGTTAATGATAATTAAAATGTGTGCCAAAAAATAACTACTTTCGTTATAATAGATAATATGAGATGGAGGAATGTGACGTGGAATTTTGGTTAAAACAACAAGCAAATCGTAATGGGGATGCGGTGTTTATAGACAATGGGAAGACAAAATTAACCTTTAACAGTTGTTATCAACGTGCAACACATCTTGCCTACAGTATTCATAATTTAAATCAAAAACGTGTAGGTATGTACATCGATAACAGTATAGAATCAATTATACTTATTCAAGCTGCTTGGCTCGCTGGGGTAGAAATTGCAATGTTGAATACACGTTTGACAAAAACAGAGATGCAAAATCAGATGCATTCAATCGATGTCGAAGCAATTTTGACAACTTCAGATTTAACTTTAGATGGCTTTGATATTTATACTTATGCGTATTTAATAACTTGTGCTGAAGAACAATCATATGAAGCACCTTTTGACATTAATCGTATTGCTTCAATTATGTTTACTTCTGGTACAACGGGTCCTCAAAAAGCAGTACCTCAAACATTTGCCAATCATTATGCTAGTGCTATAGGTTGTGAACAAAGTCTAGGTTTTGATGACAATACAAAATGGTTGTCAGTGTTACCTATTTATCACATATCTGGTCTTAGTGTGATTTTGCGTGCATTAATTGCAGGATTCACTGTAAGAATAGAGCCAAAATTTAATACACAGCAAATATTGCACATCATTTCTGAAGAGTCACCGACACATGTGTCATTAGTACCACAAACATTAAAATGGTTAATAGATGCGGGGTTAACTCAGCCATATAACATAGAAAAAATTTTACTCGGCGGTGCGAAGTTATCTGCTGCTTTAATCAACCAAGCATTGTCCAATAAGTTACCAATTTACAATTCATTTGGTATGACTGAAACTTGTTCACAATTTTTGACTGCTTCACCTACAATGTTGGAGCAACGACCAGACACAGTTGGTAAACCTAGCGATAATGTACAAGTGAAAATTGTACGACCAGATTATAAAGGTCATGGAGAATTAGTGATCAAAGGTAATAACGTTATGGAAGGGTACTTATATCCTAATGAGTTGAACGCTATTGATGAACAAGGTTATTTTAATACTGGAGATATTGCTGAAATAGACGATGAAGGTTTTGTAATGGTATATGATCGGAGAAAAGATTTAATAATTAGTGGTGGGGAAAATATATATCCATTTGAAATTGAATCTGTGGCAAAAGCATGCAAAGATGTGGAAGATGCAATGTGTGTCGGTACGGTTGATGATATTTGGGGAGAAGTACCATATTTATATTATGTAGCTAAAGATACTGTGAAAGAGTCACAATTACAAGACTATTTACAAAATCATTTAGCAAAATATAAAGTTCCAAAGTATTTAAAGCGCGTATCAGCGTTACCATACACCTCTACTGGAAAATTACAGCGTCAACATTTGTAAAATAGGAGTGACTTATGATGAAAATAGTAGATATGAAACTATATACTGTTGAGTTACCTTTTAAAGCGCCTATTGTGACGCCGAAAATTACACTGTCTACAAGACAAGCACTTATTTTAGAATTGGTTACTGATGATAATTCACACTATTTTGGGGAATGTAATGCGTTTGACACAGACTGGTATTTTGACGAAACGATCGAGGTAGTAAAACAGCAATTACAGCAATGGTTTGAGGCTAATAAGTATAAAGCATTTTCAACATTTGAAGATATCCAGCAGATGGTTATTTCGCTAGAAGCGTATCCAGCGACTCGTAGTACAATTATTATGGCAACATATCAAATGTTTTATAAGCTATATAATATTACTGTCGATTACGGTGCGACCGTTAGTGGGTTGACTGCAGAAAGATTACAACAACTTAGAGATACACAACCGAAAAGAGTAAAGGTGAAATGGTCTAATACAATAAAAGCTGATTTACAACATCTAATAGCTTTGGCACATAGGCCGAATCTCGTTATAGATGGGAATGAAAGTATTGCTAAAAATGATGCTGCGCGCTTAACGCAATTGTATGCTGATGATATCCTTTATATTGAAGAACCGTTTTATAATTTAACAACATTTAACCAAGTGCCGAATCTGCCATTAGCTATAGATGAAAAAGCTATATCAACTACAGCAATTTTAGATATTGTAAATAATTATAATGTTGAAGTAGTAGTTTTAAAACCATTCCGTTTAGGCGGATTGGACAGAGTGCTTTCACTTATTCAAAAACTTGAACAGTATAATGTTAAAACGGTCATCGGTGGCATGTATGAATATGGTTTGAGTCGCTACTTTACAGCAATGCTCGCTCAATATGCAACTTACCCGGGCGACATCACACCAGCAGGTTATTATTTTCAGCAAGATATTGTGAAGGATTCAGGTTTGTTAAATAATGGAAGACTGGAATTTAATCCTCCCGTTATAGATTTAACACAATTGACCCCAGTGCTTTAATGTTTTTTGTTTTTCTTTTTTAGAGGAACTGGATCGAATCCTCCTTTGTGTAACGGATGACATTTTAAAATTCTCTTAATGCCTAGCCAGCTGCCTTTGAATGCTCCATAAACTTCTATAGCTTCTTTTGTATAAGCTGAACAAGTTGGATAAAATCGGCATGTTGGTGGAGTAAGTGGTGAAATAAAATTTTGATATAGATAGATAACTCCTAAAAACAGTTTTTTCATATTATAGCCTCCAACGTATTTGTAAACATGATAATTTTAACATAAATAAGAGGTGTCAGATGAGTATAAAGTTTAAAGATAGAGATAATAATGATGTACTATTAAAGTTCAAAGAAGAAAATGATTTTGCTGATGCAACACACGTACTTACAATTCCTATTTATACAAATAAATTGTTGTTTACACAACATAAAAAACGCGGTATAGAGTTTCCAGGGGGCAAAGTGGAAGTAAATGAAACATCACAAGAAGCTGCTATTAGGGAATTGCATGAAGAAACAGGTGCCACAGTTAAGGAAATGCATTATATAGCGCAATACCATGTTGCTCGAAGTGACTTACCTAGTTTCAATAAAGATGTTTATGTTGTATTAGTTGATTTTATCGAAGAAAAAGAGGACTATTTAGAAACAACAGGACCTGTTTTATTTGCAACAATTGAAGAAATTCCTGACACTGATAAAAGCTTTTTGCTAAAAGATGATGCAATATTAAGTTGTGTAGATAGGATGATGAATCTTGGCTATTACTAAAACAAAGAAAATGCCTATAGATGTTCGCAATCACAGTGGTTATGAGATTACATATTTAGTGGATGATTTACAAGTTAAAGCGCTATTATTATTACCGTATCAGCGTGTTAAACGTATCGTAGTTTATTTACGTGGTGGTAAAGGTCAAGTAGGGAAGGTGAGAACAGGCAGATTACTGCAATTTGCCAATGCTGAAACGTTAGTAGTAGGCCCTTATTATCGAGGCAATAATGGTAGCGAGGGAAAAGACGATTTCTACGGTGAAGATTTAAAAGATGTGACGACCTTAGTGAAGCTATTACACACACAATATCCAGATGCAGCAATTCACATGATAGGATTTTCGCGTGGAGGATTACAGGGGCTCCTGACATACTATGACTTACCAGTATCCAGTTTTATCATTTGGGGTGGTGTGTCTGATATCAAACTAATGTATGAAGAGCGCGTGGATTTGAGAGGAATGTTGCGGCGTATGATTGGTCACCCTAAAAAACAAGCAGCTGCTTACCAGTTGCGTGATGCCATGCAATATATTACACCAACAAGCCCACCTATATTAATAGTCCATGGTGCACAAGATCACCAAGTAGGTATTCATCAAGCGTATTATTTAGCTCAAGCGTTGAACGATATCTCGTTAACTTACCGCACCGTATACCAACAACAAGAAGGGCATGTGCCAAGACCGTTTGCCTTGTCACCTGTTTTGAATCAGATACAACAGTGGATGTCAGATGTTGAACACCAAACGATTCAAGATGATTATGCAATAGAATAAATTACAAAGAGGCTGAGACAAATTACT
>ERZ1023497.207-NODE-207-length-22609-cov-62.979693_pt1 | contig 22609 bp, 19 predicted proteins | sample MGYA00380543_ERZ1023497 | MGnify/ENA primary metagenome ERZ1023497 (study PRJEB33173, sample SAMEA4830384) | metagenome | study: EMG produced TPA metagenomics assembly of the PRJEB25223 data set... | reverse complement strand
GCGAACGCGGTCTAACTGGAGCTCAAGGAGCTAAAGGTGAAAAAGGAGACCGAGGCGAACGCGGTCTAACTGGAGCTCAAGGAGCTAAAGGTGAAAAAGGAGACCGAGGCGAACGCGGTCTAACTGGAGCTCAAGGAGCTAAAGGTGAAAAAGGAGACCGAGGCGAACGCGGTCTAACTGGAGCTCAAGGAGCTAAAGGTGAAAAAGGAGCCCAAGGTGAACGCGGTTTAACTGGAGCTAAAGGTGAAAAAGGGGACCAAGGTGAACGCGGTCTCACTGGAGCCCAAGGTGAAAAAGGAGACCGAGGCGAACGTGGTTTAACTGGAGCTAAAGGTGAAAAAGGAGCCCAAGGTCAGGCAGGTCGTGACGGTGTAACTCCAACCGTAACCGTTAAAGATAATAAAAATGACGGCACTCATACTATCACTATTAACGACGGTAGAGGTAATGTTACAAGTACTGTTGTAAGAGATGGTTTCGATGGCGCAAGTCCATTAGTTGCGACTCAACGAAATGACGCAGATAAGACAACAACTGTTATCTTCTATTACGATAAAAATGGAAACAATGAATTAGATGCTTCTGATAAGAAATTAAAAGAAGTTGTAATTGCAGATGGTGCTAAAGGTGAAAAAGGGGACAAAGGTGAACAAGGTCTTCAAGGGCGTGATGGTGAACAAGGACCAAAAGGAGAAGATGGGAAAACCCCAACAGTTAAAGTAACTGATGGTCAAGATGGAACGCATACAATTACAATTAACGATGGTAAAGGTGGTATAACTACTACAGTAGTAAGAGATGGATTTGATGGTGCAAGCCCTCTTGTTTCTACTCATAGAAATGAAGCAGATAAAACAACAACTGTTATTTTCTATTATGATCTAAATGATAATAATCAATTTGATGAAGGAGATACAAAACTTAAAGAAGTTGTTATCGCAGATGGAAAACAAGGACCAAAAGGTGACAAAGGTGATAACGGAAAAGATGGATTCACACCAGAAGTAACAGTTACAGATAACAATAACGGAACACACACCATCACAATCACACAACCAGACAACAGACCATCATTAACAACAATCGTTAAAAACGGTGAAGATGGAAAAACACCAAAAGTCAAAGCAGAACGAGATGATGCGAAGAAACAAACAACATTAACATTCTACATTGACAAAGATGGAGATGGAAGTTACACAGCAGGAAAAGACGAGTTAGTTCAAACAACAGTAGTTAAAGACGGACAAGACGGAGCTGCAGGAGCATCTGGACGTGATGGAAAAGAAGTATTAAACGGAAAAGTAGACCCAACAACAGAAGGTAAAGATGGAGACACATTCGTAAATACACAAACAGGAGATGTATTCGTTAAGAAAGGTAACACTTGGGAACCAGCAGGAAACATCAAAGGACCGAAAGGTGACAAAGGTGCAGATGGTGCCAAGGGTGAAAAAGGAGCCCAAGGAGAACGCGGCCTGACTGGAGCGCAAGGTGTTAAGGGTGAAAAGGGAGATCAGGGTGAACGCGGTCTAACTGGATCTAAAGGTGACAAAGGAGACCAAGGTGAACGCGGTTTAACTGGAGCGCAAGGTGCCAAAGGTGACAAAGGTGAACAAGGTCTTCAAGGTCGTGATGGAGCTCAAGGACCAAAAGGCGCAGATGGACAAAGAGGACCAGCGGGACCACAAGGACCAAAAGGAGAACAAGGTAATCCAGGAACTCCAGGTAAAGATGGAAAATCTCTAATTGCTGTTAAAAATGGAACTGAAACAAAAGTCTATGTAGAGGATCCGGCTAGACCAGGACAACCACTTAATCCAAACCAACCATTAGCAACTATCACTGATGGAAGAAACGGTACTAATGGACAATCACCAACAATTACAGCGACACGAAGTGTGCAAAATGGCAAAAATGGTGTATTAGTAACAATTACACCAGTAGGAGGTCGTCCACAAACAACATTTGTAGAGGATGGACAAAAGGGTGCTGATGGGAAAACCCCAACAGTAACAATAACTGAGGGGCAAAACGGCACACATACATTAACGGTTCATAATCCAGGAAGTCCAGATGTGACAACTACGATCCGTGATGGAGCTACAGGACAAGCAGGTCGTGATGGTAAAGATGTATTAAACGGAAAAGTAAATCCACAACCAAACCAAGGTAAAAATGGAGATAAATATATTAATACCGAAACCGGTGATGTCTATGTTAAAAACAATGGAAACTGGGATAAAGAAGGCAACATCAAAGGCCCTAAAGGGGACAAAGGTGCAGATGGTGCTAAAGGCGAAAAAGGAGACCAAGGCGAACGCGGCCTAACTGGAGCGCAAGGAGCTAAAGGTGCGGATGGCGCAGTAGGTCGTGATGGACGTGACGGTAAAGACGTGTTGAACGGCAAAGCTAACCCAGAAGCACATCAAGGTAAAGACGGCGATAAATACGTTAATACAGAAACAGGCGACGTCTTCGTTAAGAATAACGGCAACTGGGATAAAGAGGGCAACATCAAAGGCCCTAAGGGTGACAAAGGTGAACGCGGAGAAGATGGTAAGACTCCAGAAGTAACTGTAACTCCAGGTAAAGATGGCCATAGTACTGACATTACATTCACTGTTCCAGGTAAAGATCCAGTTACAGTAAATGTTAAGGACGGAGAAAATGGTCTGAACGGTAAAACTCCAAAAGTTGATTTACTTCGTGTCCAAGGAAAAAACGGAAATCCATCTCATACAATTGTGACATTCTATACAGATGAAAACAATGACGGCAAATATACACCAGGAACTGATGAACTTCTAGGTTCAGAAATGATTAAAGATGGTGCTAAAGGCGCGGACGGACGAGATGGTAAATCATTGCTTACTGTCAAGGATGGTAAAGAAACTAAAGTTTACCAAGAAGATCCAGCTAACCCAGGACAACCATTAAATCCAGAAAAACCACTTGCGGTAATTAGAGATGGAGTAGATGGAAAATCACCTACAGTTACAGCTGTTCGTAAAGATGAAGCAGGGCATAAAGGTGTAGAAATCACTGTTGATAACCATGATGGTTCACAACCAACTACAGTCTTTGTTCAAGATGGTGCCAAGGGAGAAACTGGTGCAACCGGTCAGGATGGACAAACTCCTACAATCACTACTCAACGTGGACAAGATGGCCAAAGCACTGTTGTAACTATCACAACATCAGGTAAAGATCCAGTAACCTTCACTGTAAAAGATGGTAAGAATGGTAAAGATGGCCGTGCACCGAAAATCAAAGTAGAAGATATTACTTCACCTTCAAGAATTAGACGCGATACAGATGCTGCTGCAACTCCAACGCGTAACGGTATCCGTGTTACAGTTTATGATGATGTTAATGACAATGGGGTATACGACGAAGGTGTCGATAAAGTATTAAATAGTAAAGATATTTATAACGGTATAGATGGACGTGATGGTTCAGCTCCAACTATTACTACAAAAGATAATGGAGATGGAACTCACACTATCACAGTTCAAAACCCAGATGGTTCTGAATCAACAACAGTTGTTAAAGATGGTAAAGACGGTAAAACTGCGAATATCACTACAACAGAAAACCCAGATGGAAGCCACACAATTACGGTGACAAATCCAGATGGTTCAACTAAAGAAACTGTTGTTAAAAACGGTAAAGACGGTAAGACTCCTAAAGTTGAAGTAACGGATAACAACGATGGAACTCATACTGTTAAAGTTACAGATGGAGACGGCAATGTTACCAACGCTATCATCAAAGATGGTAAAGACGGTAAAGCTGCAACAGCAACAACTACTGAAAATCCAGATGGAAGCCACACAGTAACAATCACTAACCCAGACGGAACTAAGAATGAGTTTGTTGTTAAGAATGGACGTGACGGTGTTGACGGACGTACTCCAACCGCATCTGTTCGTGATAATGGAGACGGAAGTCATACAATCGTTATTACAAATCCAGAAGGTGTGACAACTGAAACCACAGTTCGTGATGGTAAATCACCAAAAGTGACTATAACTGATGAACAAAATGGAACTCATAAGATCTCTGTTCTAAATGGTGACGGAACAACTACTGAAACAATCATTAAAGATGGTAAATCACCAGTAGCAACAGTTAGAGATAACCAAGATGGTACTTACACTATTCGTGTGGAAAACGGTAATGGCACTGTTTCTGAAACCACAGTTCGTGACGGTAAATCACCAACTGCTAAGGTTGTGGATAACGGAGATGGAACTCACACTATCACAGTTGTGAACTCAGACGGAACAACTACAACAACTACAGTTCGTGATGGTAGAGAACCAAAACTTGAAGTTATTGATAACAACGATGGTTCACACACTATTAAAGTGACAGGTGCTGATGGTAAAGAAACGACAACTACAATCTTTGATGGTAAATCACCAAAAGCGAACATCGTTGATAACGGAGATGGAACTCATACATTAACAATCGTAGATTCTGATGGTCGTGAATACAAATCTATTATTAAAGATGGTAAAGACGGCAAAGATGGCGTTTCACCAACTGTAACTGTTGAAAATAATAACGATGGAACTCACGTTGTTACAATCACTAATCCAGATGGAAGTAAGACAGAAATGGTGATTAAAGACGGTAAAGATGGTAAATCACCAAAAGTTTCTGTTGAAGATAATGGTGATGGTAGTCATACAATCACAATCATCAATTCTGATGGAACTGTGACAAAAACAGTTATTAAAGATGGCAAAGATGGTAGAGATGGACGTGATGGTCGAGACGGCAAAGACGGCAAAGATGGAAAATGTGGATGCCAAGACAAACCAGTAACACCATCAAATGACAAACCAGTTCCTCCAACACCAAATGTGCCGACACCAGAAGTACCGGTTAAACCTGTGCCAGCGCAACCAACACCAAATGTACCGACACCAGAAGTGCCAGTACAACCAACTCCAGCTGTTCCAACACCAAATGTACCGGTTCCAAAACAACCAGTAGTACCAACACCGGCTCAACCAGCAACTCCAGTAAATGCTAATCCAGTAGCACCAACTACAGGTAAAGAAAACCGTGGGGACAAATTACCTGAAACTGGAAGCCAATCTGATTATATCTCTGTTCTTTTAGGTAGCGGTATTCTATTGAGCCTATATGTAGGACGAAGAAAAGAAGATTAATCAGCCAAAAGCAGTCACTAATTTCTCGAAAGAAGATGATAAGTGATAGATCTCGAATGAAAGAATATTCTTAGAATGATTTTCCTATGATGGAAAAGACTGCTAAAAACCTTGAGTGGTAACGCTCAAGGTTTTTTTGGATGGCTGATGTTTGTCTGAAAATCTTGATTGAGAAATAAAAAGCCACCCTATAGGTGGCTATAATTGATTTAGACTTTCTAAAATTTTCTATTTTTTACTGAATCGCTTCGACCAAGTCTTGAGCTTGTTTTTCAAGTGAGTTTAGGACTGTTTCTTCAAGAACCAATTTTCCGTCTGCCCAGGCAGAGTCATTAACACGTGCAGCAGTGAAATCACCAACGCCTTGTGTACGGATAAATGGCAAGAGGTCTTTGTAGATAGCGAAAAGTTGATCGTGCCCTGCATTGGCTACAGATGATACTGTGACAAACTTGTCTTGAAGGGCAGAAACGCCACGTGTATCAGACAAGTCAAGGGCACGAGATAGCCAGTCAAGCAAGTTTTTCACTGTACCAGGGATAGAGAAGTTGTAGACTGGAGAGAAAATCCAGATAGCATCCGCAACGAGAACTGCTTCACGAGCAGCAGCTACAGCTGGATGTGTTGGAACTTCCAAATCTTGGCTAAAGAGAGGAAGGGCTGAATAATCAAGGTAGCTAACTTCCGCTTTACCAGCAAGTGCTTTCTCAGCTTCGAGCGCCATTTGGTGGTTGAAAGAACCTTGACGTAGTGATCCGACGATAAATAATACTTTTTTAGACATGATGTGTCTCCTTTTTCTTAAAATTTCGAGAATTCTCTCGTTGTTATAAATTATATTACAACAAAACAAAAGAACTTGCAAGAAATTTGCTCAGAGTTTATTTGAAAATTGTAAAATTTCGGAAACTCTAGTCATTTGTGACTGAAAAAGTAAGAACTGTTTCACTTTCAAAATCGGTTTTGTTTGAAGGGAGAAATAGAATTGGTTGCTCAAAGCACAGCTTTGAGGTTGCAGATAAAGCTGACGTGGTTTGAAGAGATTTTCGAAGAGTATTCTTATATTCACTTGTAATAAAGCTTAATAGATGGTAAAATAGACGAGTGAAAAAAAGACAAAACAAAGCAAAAAATAATCTACTGTGGCAGTATGGTCTAGGGATGACGATTTTGTTTGTGGTTATCAGTGGTTCCTTTCTGTATATGGTTTCTCTTAGCATGAAACCCTATCAAACAGCTAAAAGTGAAGGAGAAAAATTAGCTCAGCAGTATGCAGGATTAGAGCAGGCTGTTCAGGTTGATTTATACAATGGCTTGGAATCTTATTACAGCGTTCTTGGTCGTAATAAACAGCAAGAAGCGCTTGCTGTCCTGATTGGTAAAGATGACCATAAGATTTACGTTTATCAGCTAAATCAGGGTGTTTCACAAGAAAAAGCAGAAACGGTTTCTAAGGAAAAGGGAGCTGGCGAGATTGACAAGATAACCTTTGGCCGTTATCAAGATAAGCCAATCTGGGAAGTTAAGTCAGGATCTGATTTTTATCTAGTAGATTTTGAAACAGGAGCATTGGTCAACAAGGAGGGCCTATGAAATTATCCAACCGTGTTTTAGAAATGGAAGAAAGTGTGACTTTGGCTGCTGGAGCCCGTGCCAAAGCACTGAAGGCTGAGGGTAGAGATATTTTGTCTCTAACCTTGGGTGAGCCAGATTTCACTACTCCCAAAAATATCCAAGATGCCGCCATTGCATCGATTCGAGATGGGCGTGCTTCTTTTTATACAGTAACCTCAGGTCTGCCAGAGCTTAAGGCGGCGGTCAATAGCTACTTTGAGCGCTTTTACGGCTATTCTGTAGCGTCAAATCAAGTGACAGTCGCTGCGGGAGCCAAATATTCTCTCTATACCTTCTTTATGGCTGTGGTCAATCCAGGTGATGAAGTCATCATCCCAACCCCATACTGGGTTAGCTATGGAGATCAGGTCAAGATGGCAGAAGGCGTTCCCGTCTTTGTTTCTGCTAAGGAAGACAATCACTTTAAGGTGACCGTGGAGCAGTTAGAAGCAGCTCGGACTGACAAGACCAAGGTTTTGGTGCTGAATTCGCCATCTAATCCCACAGGTATGATTTACACCCGTGAGGAACTCTTGGCAATTGGAAACTGGGCTGTAGAAAATGATATTCTCATCCTAGCAGACGATATCTATGGCCGCTTGGTTTATAATGGTCATGAGTTCACACCGATTTCTAGCCTATCGGAAGCGATTCGCAAGCAAACAGTGGTCATCAATGGTGTGTCTAAAACCTATGCCATGACTGGTTGGCGGATTGGTTATGCCGTTGGAGAAGCAGACATTATCGCTGCCATGTCCAAGATTGCAGGTCAAACAACTTCGAATCCGTCAGCAGTAGCCCAATATGCAGCAGTTGAGGCTCTATCAGGTGAGCAAGATACTGTAGAAAGCATGCGTCAGGCCTTTGAGGAACGTCTTAATACTATCTATCCCCTCCTTGCAGAGGTGCCAGGATTTGAAGTGGTCAAACCGCAAGGGGCCTTCTATCTCTTCCCAAATGTCAAAAAGGCCATGGAGATGAAAGGCTACACGGATGTGACAGACTTTACAACTGCTATCTTAGAAGAAGCCGAAGTGGCCTTGGTAACAGGAGCTGGATTTGGAGCACCAGAAAATGTCCGCCTCAGCTATGCGACAGACCTAGACACGCTTAAAGAAGCAGTCGAACGCTTGAAAGCATTTATGGGTAGTGAGAATGATTGATCATTTTGAGATTAAGGTAAAGGATTTACAAATTTCAGAAGGATTTTATAGGAGTTTTCTCGCTCCTTTGGACTATAAAATGGCTTTTAAGACTAGTTCTCTAATTAGTTTTCTATCCCCGAACAGCCCTCATCCTGGTGGTGATTTTTGGCTGACTCAGGGAACACAAGATCCTGTTCATTTTGCTTTTTTAGCAGAAAATAAGGAAGAAGTTCAGGCTTGTTATGAGGCTGGCTTAGAGGCAGGTGGGCGAGACAATGGGGTTCCTGGTTATCGAAGTGAGCATCCGATTTATTATGCTGCTTTTATGATTGACCTGGATGGGAACAATATAGAGGTGGTTTGCCATAAAGAATAAAAAAGAAAAGGAAAAATAATGACAAAACGTGTAACGATTATTGATGTAAAAGACTATATTGGTCAAGAAGTGACGATTGGCGCTTGGGTTGCCAACAAATCAGGAAAAGGGAAAATCGCTTTCTTACAATTGCGTGATGGAACAGCCTTCTTTCAAGGTGTGGCTTTTAAACCAAACTTTGTCGAAAAATTTGGTGAAGAAGTGGGACTTGAGAAGTTTGATGTTATCAAACGCTTGAGTCAAGAAACGTCTGTTTATGTGACAGGTATTGTCAAAGAGGACGAACGTTCTAAATTTGGCTATGAGTTGGACATCACAGACATCGAAGTGATCGGTGAATCTCAAGACTACCCAATCACACCAAAAGAACACGGAACAGACTTTTTGATGGATAACCGTCACTTGTGGCTACGCTCTCGTAAGCAAGTAGCTGTGTTGCAAATCCGTAACGCTATTATCTATGCAACTTATGAGTTCTTTGACAAGAACGGTTTTATGAAGTTTGACAGCCCAATTCTTTCAGGAAATGCGGCAGAAGATTCTACAGAACTCTTTGAAACTGACTACTTCGGAACGCCAGCCTACTTGAGCCAATCAGGTCAGCTTTACCTAGAAGCAGGGGCTATGGCTCTTGGTCGTGTCTTTGACTTTGGTCCAGTTTTCCGTGCTGAAAAATCAAAAACACGCCGTCACTTGACTGAGTTCTGGATGATGGATGCTGAGTACTCATACTTGACACATGATGAGTCGCTTGACTTGCAAGAAGCTTATGTGAAAGCTCTTCTACAAGGTGTTCTTGACCGCGCGCCTCAAGCCTTGGAAACCTTGGAACGTGATACAGAACTCTTGAAACGCTACATTGCAGAGCCATTCAAACGTATCACTTACGATCAAGCCATTGACCTCTTGCAAGAGCATGAAAATGATGAAGATGCTGACTACGAGCATCTTGAGCATGGTGATGACTTTGGGTCACCACACGAAACTTGGATTTCAAACCACTTTGGTGTGCCAACATTTGTCATGAACTATCCAGCAGCCATCAAGGCCTTCTACATGAAACCAGTTCCTGGAAATCCAGAGCGCGTGCTTTGTGCAGACTTGCTTGCTCCAGAAGGCTATGGAGAAATTATCGGTGGGTCTATGCGTGAGGAAGATTACGATGTCCTTGTCGCTAAGATGGATGAACTTGGCATGGATCGTACAGAATATGAATTCTACCTTGACCTTCGTAAATACGGTACAGTTCCACACGGAGGATTTGGTATCGGTATCGAACGTATGGTAACCTTCGCAGCAGGAACAAAACATATCCGTGAAGCTATTCCATTCCCACGTATGTTGCACCGTATCAAACCATAAGAACAGGAAAACGCCCATGTGGCGTTTTTTCGAATTCTAGTGTTTTTACTTGCGTAAAAAAATTTTTTCTAGTATAATAGTTTATTGTGAGCGAACCTCACTTACCCCTTGCAAAGTCTTGGGGTCATTAGACCAAAAGGAGGAACATATCAATGGCTAAATACGAAATTCTTTATATCATTCGTCCAAACATTGAAGAAGAAGCTAAAAACGCTTTGGTAGCACGTTTTGACTCTATTTTGACTGACAACGGTGCAACTGTTGTTGAATCAAAAACTTGGGAAAAACGTCGTCTTGCATACGAAATCCAAGATTTCCGTGAAGGACTTTACCACATCGTTAACGTTGAAGCAAATGACGATGCAGCTCTTAAAGAGTTTGACCGTCTTTCAAAAATCAACGCTGACATTCTTCGTCACATGATCGTCAAAATTGACGCGTAAGAAGGTAAACTATGATTAACAATGTTGTACTTGTAGGGCGTATGACACGTGACGCTGAGTTGCGTTATACCCCATCAAATGTAGCAGTTGCGACTTTTACTCTTGCAGTAAACCGTACATTTAAGAGTCAAAATGGTGAACGTGAGGCTGATTTTATCAATGTCGTTATGTGGCGCCAACAGGCTGAAAATCTTGCTAACTGGGCTAAAAAAGGCTCACTTATCGGGGTGACAGGTCGTATCCAGACTCGTAGTTACGATAACCAGCAAGGACAACGTGTCTACGTGACAGAGGTCGTGGCTGAGAATTTCCAAATGTTGGAAAGCCGTAGTGTGCGTGAGGGTCACACAGGTGGAGCTTACTCTGCACCAACTGCAAACTATTCAGCACCTACAAATTCAGTACCAGACTTTTCACGTAATGAAAATCCATTTGGAGCAACAAACCCATTGGATATTTCAGATGATGATTTACCATTCTAATGGACAACTAAACTTATAAAGGAGAAAAAACATGGCTCAACAACGTCGTGGCGGATTCAAACGCCGTAAAAAAGTTGATTACATCGCAGCAAATAAAATTGAATATGTTGATTACAAAGATACTGAGCTTCTTAGCCGTTTCGTTTCAGAACGTGGGAAAATCCTTCCTCGTCGTGTAACAGGAACTTCAGCTAAAAACCAACGTAAAGTAACAACAGCTATCAAACGCGCTCGCGTAATGGCTTTGATGCCTTTCGTAAACGAAGATTAAAGAAAAGACCCGGTTGGGTCTCTTTTTCATGAGCTTGAAAACAAGAAAGCGAATTAAGACCCCAACGGGTCTTTTTTCACAAGCTTTGAAATGAGAGAGCGAGTTAGGCTCAGTGGCTCCCTTTTTACGAGTTTGAAAACAAGAGAACACATTAAAAGCACGATGGAGCTTTTTCATAAATATGTCTTTTTTCTCATCCAAGAAATTAAAATAAAAATGATAAACTTTTTGAAAATAGGGGATTTGCCTACTTTATGATATAATGGAAAGAGTTAGATTGAAAGAGGTAGTGAGATGGACGCGAAATTAAGATACAAGGCAAAGAAGATCAAGATTGTCTTTTTTGATATTGATGATACATTGCGGAATTCAAAGACAGGGTTTATTCCAACTACAATTCCCACTGTTTTTAAACAGTTGCGTGAAAAAGGAATTTTAACAGGAATCGCCTCTGGACGTGGCATTTTTGGTGTTGTTCCAGAGATTCGTGATCTCAAGCCTGACTTTTTTGTAACTTTGAATGGGGCTTATATCGAAGATAAAAAAGGTCAGGTCATTTATCAGCATCAGATTGAAAAGTCAGATGTTGAGGAGTATATCTCTTGGGCTAAGCAAGAAGGAATTGAGTATGGCTTGGTTGGGAGTCATGATGCCAAGTTGTCGATTCGCACCGATATGATGAGTGAAGCTATCAATCCAATTTATCCCGACTTAGATGTAGATCCCGATTTCCATGAAAAAGAAGATATCTATCAGATGTGGACTTTTGAAGATAAGGGAGATGACTTGCACTTGCCTGACAGTCTCTCAGACAAACTTCGCATGGTTCGTTGGCATCAACATTCGTCTGATATTGTGCCGATTTCAGGCTCCAAAGCGACGGGGGTGGAAAAGGTTGTGGAACACCTTGGCTTGAAACCAGAGAAGGTCATGGTTTTTGGAGATGGTCTCAACGACTTGGAACTCTTTGATTATGCTGGAATCAGCGTTGCCATGGGAATTTCTCATGATAAAATCAAAGAAAAAGCAGATTATATTACAAAAACATTAGAAGAAGATGGCATTTTTGATGCCTTAGAAGTATTTGGTATGGTAGAAAAAGAATTGCATTTTCCACAAGTAGACATTGAAACAGTAGAAGGTCCTCTTGCGACTATTAAGACCAATCACGGAGACTTACGTATCAAGCTTTTCCCTGAACATGCTCCTAAAACAGTGGCTAACTTTGTATCTCTTTCAAAAGATGGCTACTATGATGGTGTCATTTTCCACCGTATTATCAAGGACTTTATGATCCAAGGTGGAGACCCAACTGGAACTGGTATGGGTGGCGAGTCAATCTACGGCGAATCTTTTGAGGATGAATTCTCAGAAGAGCTTTACAATATCCGTGGTGCTCTTTCCATGGCAAATGCTGGTCCAAATACCAACGGCAGCCAGTTCTTTATCGTGCAAAACCAACACCTACCTTATTCTAAGAAAGAAATTACTCGTGGTGGTTGGCCAGAACCGATTGCAGAAATCTATGCCAATCAAGGTGGGACACCTCACCTAGACCGCCGTCACACGATTTTTGGTCAGTTAGCTGATGAAGCATCTTACGCTGTCTTGGATGCCATTGCTGCTGTTGAGACAGGAGCTATGGACAAGCCAGTTGAAGATGTTGTAATTGAAACTATTGAAATCGAGGACTAAGATGAAAATCGGTGATAAGCTAAAGGGGCGTATTACAGGGATTCAGCCCTACGGTGCCTTTGTTGAGTTAGAGACGGGTGATACGGGGCTGATTCACATTTCAGAAATTCGGACAGGATTTATTGAAAATATTCATGAAACCTTGAAAGTCGATGAAGAGGTTCAAGTTCAGGTAGTGGATTTAGATGAATTTACGGGGAAAGCCAGTCTTTCTATCCGCACTTTGGAGGAAGAAAAGTACCAGTTTCCTAGACGGAGACGCTTTTCAAGCGACCGCTTTAACTACGGTTTTGCTCCCTTTCAACGAATGCTACCAATCTGGACTGGAGAAGCCCTGCACCATTTAAAAAAGAAGAAGTAGTTTAGAGTTTTATATTTTTTGTAATGTTAATATGAATTTGCTATAATAGGACCATGGAAGAAGAACAATTATTAAAATCAGGAGAGCGCATTAACCAGCTCTTTTCGACAGATATCAAAATCATTCAAAATAGAGAGGTTTTTAGCTATTCGGTGGATAGTGTTCTCTTATCACGATTTCCACGTTTTCCTAAGAAGGGGTTGATTGTGGATTTCTGTGCTGGGAATGGAGCAGTGGGGCTTTTTGCTAGCACTCGTACTCAAGCACAGATATTGTCTGTTGAGATTCAGGAGCGTTTGGCGGATATGGCTGAACGCTCTGTCCGTTTGAATGGATTAGAGGAGCAAATGCAGGTCATCTGCGATGATTTGAAAAATATGCCTGCTCACATTCAGGGGAGTAAGGTGGATATGATTTTGTGTAATCCACCCTATTTCAAGGTGGATCCTTATTCTAATCTGAACGAGAGTGAACATTATCTCTTGGCTCGACACGAAATCACGACTAATTTGGAAGAAATCTGTCATAGTGCCCAGAGTATTCTCAAGTCTAATGGGCGTTTGGCCATGGTTCATCGTCCTGATCGACTTCTGGATATTTTGGATACGTTAAAACGACATAATCTAGCCCCTAAGCGCCTGCAGTTTGTTTATCCAAAAAGAGAAAAGGAAGCCAATATGCTTTTGATTGAGGCGATCAAGGATGGCTCAACAAGTGGCTTTAAGGTCTTACCTCCTTTGATTGTCCACAATGATGATGGCTCTTATACGCCCGAAATCGAAGAGATTTATTATGGATCATAAGGCTTATATGTACGTTCTGGAGTGTCGTGATGGATCCTACTATATAGGCTATACGACTGATATGAGAAGACGCCTCGCTATCCACAATAGTGGGAAGGGAGCCAAATATACACGAGCACGCTTGCCAGTCAAACTTATCTATGCTCAAGGTTTTGCCAGTAAGGAAGAAGCCATGTCGGCTGAAGCTCTTCTCAAGCGTAAGAAGAGGCCACAGAAGGAAGAATTTTTATCTGAAAATCAAGATAGAAATTTACTCAGTTATTTTGAAGAATCGTGGGGAGTCCTTTGACTCCTCTTACCTTTGTCAAAAAGCGAAAAAAATGCTACAATAAAGAAAATAAACAAAATGAGGTATTATCATGTCCAAGATTCTAGTATTTGGTCACCAAAATCCAGACTCAGATGCCATCGGATCATCTGTAGCTTTTGCCTACCTTGCAAAAGAAGCTTACGGTTTGGATACGGAAGCTGTTGCCCTTGGAACTCCAAATGAAGAAACAGCCTTTGTCTTGAACTATTTTGGTGTGGAAGCACCACGTGTTATCACTTCTGCCAAAGCAGAGGGGGCAGAGCAAGTTATCTTGACTGACCACAATGAATTCCAACAATCTGTATCAGATATCGCTGAAGTAGAAGTTTACGGTGTTGTAGACCACCACCGTGTGGCTAACTTTGAAACTGCAAGCCCACTTTACATGCGTTTGGAGCCAGTTGGATCAGCGTCTTCAATCGTTTACCGTATGTTCAAAGAACATGGTGTAGCTGTGCCTAAAGAGATTGCAGGTTTGATGCTTTCAGGTTTGATTTCAGATACCCTTCTTTTGAAATCACCAACAACACACCCAACAGATAAAATCATTGCTCCTGAATTGGCTGAATTGGCTGGTGTGAACTTGGAAGAATATGGTTTGGCAATGTTGAAAGCTGGTACCAACTTGGCTAGCAAATCTGCTGAAGAATTGATTGACATCGATGCTAAGACTTTTGAACTCAACGGAAATAATGTCCGTGTTGCCCAAGTGAACACAGTTGACATCGCTGAAGTTTTGGAACGCCAAGCAGAAATTGAAGCTGCAATGCAAGCTGCCAACGAATCAAACGGCTACTCTGACTTTGTCTTGATGATTACAGATATCGTCAACTCAAACTCAGAAATCTTGGCTCTTGGTGCCAATATGGACAAGGTCGAAGCGGCTTTCAACTTCAAACTTGAAAACAATCATGCCTTCCTTGCTGGTGCCGTTTCACGTAAGAAACAAGTGGTACCTCAATTGACTGAAAGCTTTAATGCGTAAGATTTTGGGTGTCAGCTCAAAATCGGAAAGTCTAGTTTGCCTTATATCGAAAGGAGTTTCGGCTCCTTTTTTCTAGGAGTGAAGTATGTTAGAAAATGGCGATTTGATTTTTGTGAGAGATGGGTCAGACATGGGACAGGCCATCCAGACTTCCACAGGTAACTATAGCCATGTTGCCATTTATTTGGATGGGATGATTTATCATGCTAGTGGACAGGCTGGTGTTGTCTGTCAAGAACCGGCAGACTTCTTTGAGTCCAATCATTTATACGACCTCTATGTTTACCCAGAAATGGATATCCAGTCGGTGAAGGAAAGAGCTTGCAAACATCTTGGAGCACCCTACAATGCTTCTTTCTATCCAGATGCAGCTGGTTTCTACTGCTCCCAGTATATAGCAGAAATCCTACCTATTTTTGAAACTATTCCTATGAAATTTGGAGATGGGGAGCAGGAGATTAGTGATTTTTGGAGGGAGTATTACATAGAACTAGGTCTGCCTGTTCCTCTGAACCAAGCTGGTACCAATCCTAGTCAGTTGGCAGCATCGCCTCTGTTACAATGTAAAGAAAGGAATCTTCATGATTCAGATTTTTAATCCATCTCGTTTGACGAGACAGCCATTTTTGGAGAATTGATCCGCTATCTGGACCAGTATGAGGATGTGATTCTACGGGAAATTAAGGCTCAATTTCCAGATGTTGCAGTTGATAAACTCATGGAAGAGTATATAAAGGCAGGCTTGATTCTACGTGAAAATAAGCGCTATTACCTCAATTTTCCTACGCTTGAATCACTTGATAGTCTTGAACTGGATCAAGAGATTTTTGTCAGAGAAGCTAGTCCGGTCTATCAAGCCTTGTTGGAGCAGAGTTTTGAGACGGAATTGCGCAATCAAATCAATGCAGCTATTTTAGTTGAAAAGACGGACTTTGCGCGCATTAAAATGACCCTGTCCAATTATTTTTACAAGGTCAAACAGCAGTATCCTTTGACAGAAAAACAGCAGGAGCTCTATGACATTTTAGGAGATGTTAATCCTGAGTATGCCCTCAAGTATATGACGGCTTTTTTGTTGAAATTTCTCAAAAAAGACCAGCTTATGCAGAAATGCCGTGATATCTTTGTGGACAGTTTGGTTGTCTTAGGCTATATTGTGCAAAATGAAGATGGAAAGTATGAGTTGGCTATCGATTTTGATAAGGAGAGATTAACTTTCTACTTAGCGTGATTTCTTGTTTCTGAGTACATTGTTTGACTTTCCTTAGTATTCGGTATAAACTATATGTAACCGGTAACACATATCGGAATAAACTAAAGGAGACAATCATATGTCACTTGAAAACAAATTGGAACAAGCAACAGGCGCTGTCAAAGAAGGTTTTGGTAAAGTTACTGGAGACAGCAAGACAGAACTTGAAGGAGCTGTTGAAAAAACAGTTGCTAAGGCAAAAGATGTTGTAGAAGACGCAAAAGGTGCTGTAGAAGGTGCCGTTGAAGGTTTGAAAAACGTTTTTACTAAAGAATAGGAAAAAATCAAGGGTTTCATTTTCCCTTGATTTTTTCTATTCTTATAAATAATTTTCTGCGACGGCTGTATCTCCTGGGTAGGATTCTTTCTTGCCCTGGATGATTTGGTAACAATCGGCTCCCTTACCCGCAATAATAACTGCATCTAATTCGTGATTTGTGATAGCCATTGCCGCCTTGATGGCTTCTTGGCGATCCGCAATCTTTTCAACAGGATGATTGATGTAGCTACTAATTTCATCTGCAATGGCCATTGGGTCTTCATAGTTAGGGTCATCAGCAGTCAGAAAGACTTGAATCTCAGGGTGTTGATTGAGGAGGAGGCCAAAGTCCTTACGACGACTTTCTCCCTTGTTTCCTGTTGATCCCAGAACCAGAGCAATCTTTCCGGTTTGATGAGTTTCAACCACATTGATGAGTTTTTTCAGACTATCCCCATTGTGGGCATAGTCGATGAAGACCTTGGCTCCATTTTTCTGAGTGAGGACTTCCATACGACCAGGAACGCGGGTTGCAGCGATGCCTTTTTTGATGTCCTCAAGACTTGCTCCGAGACGGAGACAAGCAAGTCCAGCAGCAACTGCATTTTCTTGGTTGAAGTTGCCAATGAGTTGGATATCATAATCTCCAGCGAGTTTCCCCGTAGCTGAAAAGCTAAAGGCTTTGGAATTCTCGATTTGGTTATCAAATTGGCTACCATAGAAATCATGGTCTTGATCTTCAACCTGTTCTTTCAAGACTGAGAAGTGGTCCATGTCACTGTTAATGATGACTGCTCGGCTATTTTCCATCAAGAGACGCTTGTGGTAGAAATAGTCTTCAAAGCTAGGGTGTTCAATCGGGCCGATATGGTCAGGAGTGATGTTAAGAAAGACTCCTACATCAAAGGTCAGTCCATAGACTCGATGGACTAGATAGGCTTGACTGGAGACTTCCATGATGAGGTGGGTACGGTCATTTTGCACAGCCTGATTCATCATGTCAAAGAGGTCAATACTCTCAGGGGTTGTCAACGCTGACTTAAAGAAAGTCTCTCCATCAAGAGTTGTGTTCATGGTCGACAACATAGCAGGTCGATGCCCTTGAGATAAGATGTTATAGGCGAAATAGGCTGCTGTTGTCTTACCCTTAGTACCAGTAAAGGCAAGGAGTTTGAGTTTTTCCTGTGGATTACCATAGAACTCCATGGCAATCAAACTCATGGCTTTCTTTATATCGTTCACAATGATGACAGGGATACCGACTTCGTAGTCCTTTTCAGCTATATACCAAGCTAAGCCTTGTGTTATAGCAGAAAGAAGGTATTCTTTTTTAAAGGCAGCGCCTTTTGCAAAAAAAAGAGTGTCTTCTGTTACTTTTCGGCTGTCGTAGCTGATGCTATCAAAAATAACTTTGCTGTAGTTGTAGTGGTAATGACCTTGGTCAATAATTTCGCGAAAAAGGTCATCTTTCTTTAAAATATCTAATACAGTTTCAATTTTTATCATACTTTCTATTGTAAACCGAAAGTCGCAAATTTACAAGTAACAAGGAAAAGTTTATAATGGAAGATAAGGAGTTTTTCCTAGTTATCAAAATTGAATGAGGAATCTATGTCGCACGAAAACAATCACCAGCAGGCCCAGATGTTACGGGGGACTGCTTGGCTAACGGCTAGTAACTTTATCAGTCGCCTACTCGGGGCTGTTTACATTATCCCTTGGTACATCTGGATGGGGGCTTATGCAGCTAAGGCAAATGGTCTCTTTACCATGGGTTACAATATCTATGCTTGGTTCTTGTTGGTTTCAACAGCGGGGATTCCAGTTGCGGTGGCCAAGCAAGTTGCCAAGTATAATACCATGCGAGAAGAAGAGCATAGCTTTGCCCTGATTCGGAGCTTCTTAGGCTTTATGACAGGACTAGGCCTGGTTTTTGCTTTAGTCTTGTATGTCTTTGCTCCTTGGCTAGCAGACTTGTCTGGCGTGGGCAAAGACTTGATCCCAATCATGCAAAGCTTGGCTTGGGGAGTCTTGATTTTCCCGTCTATGAGTGTTATCCGAGGATTTTTCCAAGGGATGAATAACCTCAAACCCTATGCCATGAGCCAAATTGCTGAGCAGGTCATTCGTGTTATCTGGATGCTCCTAGCAACCTTTATCATTATGAAGCTCGGTTCAGGAGATTATCTAGCAGCCGTTACCCAATCAACCTTTGCTGCCTTTGTCGGTATGGTAGCCAGTTTTGCAGTCTTGATTTATTTCCTTGCCCAAGAAGGTTCACTCAAAAGAGTCTTTGAAACAGGAGATAAGATTAACAGTAAGCGTCTCTTGGTTGATACCATTAAGGAAGCCATTCCTTTTATCCTGACAGGGTCTGCCATCCAGCTCTTCCAGATTTTGGATCAGCTGACCTTTATCAATAGTATGAGCTGGTTTACCAACTACAGCAATGAGGACTTGGTTGTCATGTTTTCTTATTTCTCAGCCAATCCTAATAAAATCACGATGATTTTGATTTCTGTAGGGGTTTCGATTGGGAGTGTTGGTTTGCCACTTTTGACGGAAAACTATGTCAAGGGGGACTTGAAAGCAGCTTCTCGTCTCGTTCAGGACAGTCTCACCCTACTCTTTATGTTCTTGCTACCAGCAACGGTTGGAGTGGTTATGGTAGGAGAACCTCTTTATACGGTCTTCTATGGTAAGCCAGATAGTTTGGCTCTGGGCTTATTTGTCTTTGCAGTTTTGCAGTCTATTATTTTAGGCTTGTACATGGTCTTGTCTCCAATGCTTCAGGCCATGTTCCGCAACCGCAAGGCCGTTCTCTATTTTATCTATGGTTCTATTGCCAAGCTAGTCTTGCAACTACCTACCATCGCCCTCTTCCACAGTTATGGTCCTTTGATTTCAACAACCATTGCTCTCATCATTCCTAACGTCTTGATGTATCGGGATATTTGTAAAGTAACTGGTGTCAAGCGCAAGGTGATTTTGAAGCGAACCATTTTAATCAGTTTGCTGACCCTAGTCATGTTTCTGTTAATAGGAATCATCCAGTGGCTGTTAGGATTTTTCTTCCAACCAAGTGGACGTTTGTGGAGCTTCTTTTATGTAGCTCTTGTCGGTGCCATGGGGGGTGGACTTTATATGGTTATGAGTCTGCGTACCTATTTGTTAGATAAGGTAATAGGAAAAGCCCAAGCAGATCGCCTGCGAGCAAAATTTAAGCTTTCGTAAGGTAGCATTTATAAATAAAAGGAATAAGTTGAACAATCTTTTAGGAGAACTTGAAACTTATTCCTTTTTTAGCGTAAAAATAGCTAAAATTATCTTTCAAAAATAGAAAATGAGGTTTTTTTTGATTTTTTGGAAAAAACAATTGACTAAACAAACCAAGAGTTGTATAATAAAACAAATATTTAAAGCAGGAGGTTCCGGAAATGAAAAAGTCTAAGAGCAAATATCTAACCTTGGCAGGTCTTGTCCTGGGTACAGGAGTTTTATTGAGCGCGTGTGGAAATTCTAGCACGGCGTCAAAAACCTACAACTATGTTTATTCAAGTGATCCATCTAGCTTGAACTATCTAGCAGAAAACCGCGCAACAACCAATGATATTGTGACCAATCTGGTAGATGGTCTCATGGAAAATGACCAATATGGGAACTATGTGCCATCCTTGGCAGAAGATTGGACTGTTTCTCAGGATGGTTTGACCTATACCTACAAACTTCGTAAGGATGCCAAGTGGTTTACTTCTGAGGGAGAAGAATATGCACCTGTAACTGCCCAGGATTTTGTGACAGGATTGCAATATGCAGCTGATAAAAAATCAGAAGCCTTGTATCTAGTGCAGGACTCTGTTGCAGATTTGGATGACTATATCACTGGTAAAACAAGCGACTTTTCAACTGTCGGTATCAAGGCTCTTGATGATCAAACCGTTCAATACACCTTGGCTCGACCAGAACCTTACTGGAACTCAAAAACAACCTCAACCATTCTTTTCCCAGTCAATGCAGATTTCTTGAAATCAAAAGGGGATGATTTTGGCAAGGTAGACCCTGCTAATATTTTGTACAGTGGACCTTTCTTGATGAAAGCTTTTGTTTCAAAATCTGTCATCGAATACAAGAAAAATCCTAACTACTGGGATGCTAAAAATGTCTTTGTAGACGATGTGAAATTGACCTACTATGATGGTAGTGACCAAGATGCTCTTGTTCGTAACTTTACAGACGGAGCCTATAGCTATGCCCGTCTCTATCCGAATAGTTCAAGTTTTGAAGGGATTAAAGAAAAATACAAAGATGATATCATCTACAGTATGCAGGATGCTACGTCTTATTACTGGAATTTTAACCTAGATAGACAAGCTTATAAATTTACTTCTAAGACGACCGACATTGAAAAGAAATCAACTCAGGAAGCAGTTCTTAATAAAAACTTCCGTCAAGCCATTAACTTTGCCTATGATCGTACCTCCTATGGGGCTCAAACTCAGGGAGAAGACGGAGCGACTAAGATTTTGCGTAACTTGGTTGTTCCTCCAACCTTTGTAAGTATCAAAGGAAAAGATTTTGGTGAAGTAGTAGCCTCTAAGATGGTCAATAATTATGGTAAGGAATGGCAAGGCATCAACTTTGCGGATGGTCAAGACCCTTACTACAATCCTGAGAAAGCCAAGGCTAAATTTGCTGAGGCCAAGAAAGAGCTAGAAGCTAAGGGAGTTCAATTCCCTATTCATTTGGATGCGACAGTTGACCAAGCTTCTAAGAAGGGGATTCAAGAAGTAAGCTCTATGAAGCAATCTATTGAAGCAGCTTTAGGTACGGAGAACGTCGTTATTGATATCCAACAGTTATCAACAGAGGACTATGATAACTCAAGTTACCTTGCTCAGACTGCTATTCAGAAAGACTACGACCTTTACAATGGTGGTTGGAGTCCTGACTACTTAGATCCATCAACCTATCTTGATATCTTTAGTGTCAAGAATGGTGGGGTTCTACAAAATCTTGGACTCGACCCTGGTGAAGCCAATGACAAGGCTAAGGCAGTTGGACTTGACACTTATACTCAAATGTTGGAAGAGGCTAATAAGGAGCAAGACCCAGCCAAACGTTATGAGAAATATGCTGATATTCAAGCATGGTTGATAGATAGTTCTCTAGCGATTCCAAATGTTTCATTAGGTGGAACGCCTAGCTTGAGAAAAACAGTTCCTTTCTCAGCACCTTATTCATTGGCTGGTAATAAAGGGGTTGAATCATATAAATACCTCAAAGTACAAGATAAGATTGTCACAACAGACGAATATGCAAAAGCCAGAGAAAAATGGTTGAAAGAAAAAGAAGAATCCAATAAAAAAGCCCAAGAAGAATTGGCAAAACATGTCAAATAAAATCTAATTGTAGATAAGTTTGTGTAAGAAGTCTTTGTGCTTAAAAACGCATAATATCAGGTATATAAAATGGTTCTATAATATTTGTAGTGGGTAAATCCACTATAGATATTATGGAGCCTATTTTGTGTAGAAAAAAAGTCCCATATGACCTATAATGAAAAGCGACAAAACAACTCATTAGAAAGATTCATATGGAACAATTACATTTTATCACAAAATTACTAGACATTAAAGACCCTAATATCCAGATTTTAGACATCATCAATAAGGATACACACAAGGAAATCATCGCCAAACTGGACTACGACGCCCCATCTTGCCCTGAGTGCGGAAACCAATTGAAGAAATATGACTTTCAAAAACCTTCTAAAATTCCTTATCTTGAAACGACTGGTATGCCTACTAGAATTCTCCTTAGAAAGCGTCGATTCAAGTGCTATCACTGTTCAAAAATGATGGTCGCTGAAACTTCTATCGTCAAGAAGAATCACCAAATCCCTCGTATCATCAACCAAAAGATTGCTCAAAAGTTAATTGAAAAGATTTCTATGACTGATATTGCCCATCAGCTTTCCATCTCAACTTCAACTGTTATTCGTAAGCTCAATGATTTTCACTTTAAACATGATTTTTCTTGTCTTCCTGAGATTATGTCTTGGGATGAGT
>ERZ1023497.202-NODE-202-length-23072-cov-4.373029_pt1 | contig 23072 bp, 20 predicted proteins | sample MGYA00380543_ERZ1023497 | MGnify/ENA primary metagenome ERZ1023497 (study PRJEB33173, sample SAMEA4830384) | metagenome | study: EMG produced TPA metagenomics assembly of the PRJEB25223 data set... | reverse complement strand
TTGTGATTTGACCATCGCTCAAGCACTTAAGAAAAATTTGGTCGCCTATGTGCCACAAAGCGAAGAAGTTGATTGGCAATTTCCTGTATCAGTTTTAGATGTCGTCATGATGGGGCGATATGGACATATGAATTTTTTACGCCGACCAAAACCAAAGGATTACCAAAAGATTGATGAAGCCATGTCACGCGTCCAAATTAACCATCTTGCCAATCGACAAATTAGCGAATTATCAGGCGGGCAAAAAAAACGGGTATTTTTGGCAAGGGCTTTGGCTCAAGAAAGCAAAATCCTTTTATTAGATGAACCTTTCACAGGTGTTGATGTAAAAACCGAAAAAGCCATTATGAATCTTTTAGATGAATTGCGTCAAGAAGGTCATCTAATTTTAATCTCAACACATAATTTAGGGACAGTGCCTGAATTTTGTGACCAAGTTATCATGATAAATCGCACCATTTTAGCAATGGGAAGCACCAAAAGTACATTCACCCAAGCCAATCTTGAAAAAGTTTTTGGTGGTGTTCTAAGGCAGCTTCACTTGGTGGGTGAAGACTTGCACGATGATGATGATAAACGCACTTTGACGATTTTGGCAGACGATGAAATTCCTGCTGTCTTTTATGGTCATCATCAAAACCGCAGCTCTTATCATCGCAAAAATGTCAAATCCAGCGAATCAAATCCCCAAGCTGAGCAAAAGGATAAGTCATGATTGCATTACTACTTGAGCCTTTTGCTTATGAATATATGCTCAAGGCAATTTTTTTAAGCTCATTAGTAGGCGGTGTTTGTGCCTTTTTATCAGCCTATCTGATGCTAAAAGGCTGGTCTTTAATCGGTGATGCTCTATCACATGCTGTGGTACCCGGTGTTGCAATTGCCTATGCACTGGGTGCACCTTATGCGGTAGGGGCGTTTTTTTCTGGCATTTTAGCAGCCTTATCTATTTTATGGATTAAGTCTGTGACCAAACTGCGTGAAGATGCTGTCATTGGATTTATTTTTACGACTTTTTTTGCCTTAGGCTTATTTATCATTTCTTTAAACCCCACCGCCATCAATGTTCAAGAAATTATTTTTGGCAACATATTGGGCATTGCCGATACAGATATGTATCAAGTGACTGTTGTTATGGTCATTACTTTGTTGATTTTATTAATATTTTGGAAAGATTTGCTATTGGTTTTTTTTGATGAAATACAAGCCAAAGCGGTGGGTTTATCAAGCAAATATTATAAATTATTATTTTTTAGCCTACTTAGTGCCTGTGTCGTCTCTGCATTACAAACCGTTGGTGCAATCTTGGTCATTGCTATGGTGATCACACCTGGAGCAACTGCTTATCAGCTCACTGATAAATTTCGTACACTGATTTTAATTGCTGGTGCTATTGGTGTTATAACCAGTGGATTTGGGGTGTATTTGAGTTATTTTTTGGATGGTGCCACTGGAGGCATTATTGTATGTTTGCAGACACTGCTATTTATCATTGCCTTTTTATTTTCGCCAAAGTACGGCAGATTCAGCCAAAAACAATCTCGGTCATTCAACTCATCGGTTCGCTAAATTATGTCAAATTCTGTTTTGTGGTGGTTCACCGAGCCTTTTAGTCATACCTTTATGCAACATGCGCTCATCTCAGCGGTGGCGGTGGCGGTTATTTGTGCACTTTTATCCTGCTACATTGTGTTAAAGGGGTGGTCTTTGATGGGAGATGCCATCTCGCATGCAATTTTTCCAGGGGTGGTAGTCGCTTTTTGGCTGGGCATTCCGATGACTTTTGGGGCATTTATTGCCGGAGTATGTTGTGCTGGTGCTGTAGGCTATTTGCAAACTCACACCAGGCTTAAAGAAGACACGCTGATGGGCGTGGTATTTTCAGGTATGTTTGCATTAGGGCTTGTGATATTTCATAAGATTGACAGTGGTCAACACTTGACACATCTTTTATTTGGCACCCTTTTGGGCATCAGTCGTACCCTGATGTACCAAACTTTAGGGGTTTCCGCAATCATCTTTTTGATACTCATTTTAAAAAGACGCGACCTTTTGTTGTACTGTTTTGACAGCCATCATGCCCAAGTTGCAGGTTTATCGATACAAAAACTACACTATGGCTTATTGATTATATTATCAGCAACCATTGTGGTTGCTATGCAAGCGGTCGGGGTGATTTTGGTGATTGCGATGCTTATCTCACCTGGCATGACTGCTTTTATTTTATGCAAACGCTTTGATGCAATGTTGCTGGTTGCCATCATTAGCTCATGTTTTACAAGTGTATTTGGGGTAATTATCAGTTATCATCTAGATTCTGCAACAGGTGCGACGATTGTACTGATGCAAGCTTTGGTATTTTTGGTCGCGATGATTTATGACAAAATTCGCTTGCGGCGTTTAAGCTCTGCTTAGGGCTTGATTGATAGATGCATATTTGTTAAACAGCACATCCAGCGACACCTGCACCACCCACCCCACACCAAAGGCAAACAGCAGTGTCACCAATCCCACCACGCCACCAAGCAGCCAGCCTATCAGGCACACTGTACCTTCCAAAAAAGTGCGAATCACGCCCACTTTCAGACCTGTCAGCTGGATCAAGCCCACCATCAAGCCATCTCGCGGACCTGCACCCATGTGCGATGTCAAATAAAGGCTAGACGCAATACCAACGATGACCACGCCCAGTACAGCCAGTAGGATTTGCCACACCAAATCATCCACCACAGGCAGCCAAACATCAAACAGCCCCAAGCTCAAAGCAATAATACAGATATTTAAAATCGTCCCCAAGCCAAATCTTTGTTTAAGCGGTATCCAAAGTGCCAACACACCACAACTGATAATAAAGGTCAAAAGTCCAATATTTAAGCCTGTCTGCACTGACAGCCCCTGAGCGAATACCGTCCAAGGGGATGAGCCCAGTTGTGATTTGAGCAGCAAGGCTTCGCCAAACCCAAACAGGCTGAGCGACGCACACAGCATGGCAAGGGGTTTGGCTTTGAGCGTCCAATAGGACGTGTTGCTCCATGGAGTGTTGGGTAAAACGCGTTTTTTCATCAGGCTATCCTTTGACCGATAAAGCAGATTATACAAAAAAAACGGTTTTTCAATATCTCACTGTGTTTAGGCTGATTGCACCGAAACTTTGGCATACGCCTTTTTGCCTGCTTGAATCACCACCGTTTGACCTGCTTCTAAGGCAAAGCTTGCGTCCACCACTTGACCGTCCACTTTAACCGCCCCACGAGAGAGCATGTCTTTGGCCTGAGCAGAGTTTTTGGCAAGGCTGGCTTGGTTTAAGGCTTGGGTGATGAATAATTTTTCTTGACCATTCAAAGATAAGCTTACCTCTGGCAAATCCACAGGCAACTCACCGTCTGCCAAGCGGTTACCTGCTGATTTGTGGGCATTATCAGCAGATTCTTTGTCATGAAAACGCTCAATCAGCTCTAGAGCTAAAATGCGTTTGATTTCTTGGGGATTACGACCATTTTTCATGTCATCAAGCAAGGCGTTGACTTCGCTCATTGGCTTAAAGCTTAAAAGCTCAAAGTAGCGAGCGATGAGCGTGTCAGGCATGGATAGAATTTTTTGATACATGACACCAGCAGGGTCATTAATCCCAATATAATTCCCCAAAGATTTGCTCATTTTTTGTACACCATCTAAGCCTTCTAAGATTGGCATGGTAATACACACTTGCGGCTCTTTATCATAGCGACCTTGTAGCGTTCGCCCCATCAATAAATTAAAAGTTTGGTCAGTTCCGCCAAGCTCCACATCGGCATCTAAAGCAATGCTGTCATAGCCTTGCACCAAGGGGTATAAAAATTCATGAATTGCAATTGGGGTCTGATTGCCATAACGCTTGGCAAAATCATCACGCTCAAGCATCCGTGAAACAGTGACTTGGCTTGCCAGCTGTATCATATCGCCTGCACTCATTTTGCCAAACCACTCTGAATTAAAGACAATTTTGGTTTTGTTTTTATCCAAAATTTTAAAAACCTGTTCAGCATAAGTTTGGGCATTGGCTTTCACCTCGGCTTCTGTCAGTGGTGGTCGGGTGGCATTTTTGCCTGATGGGTCGCCAATGCGTGCCGTGTAATCACCAATCAAAAACAGCACCTCATGCCCCAAATCCTGAAAATGACGCAATTTATTTAGTACCACAGTATGTCCAAGGTGTAAATCGGCAGCCGTCGGGTCCATACCAAGCTTAATGCGTAATGGGCGGTTTTTTTCTAATTTTTTTATCAAGTCTTCTTTGGAATAAATCTCTTGCACCCCTCGCATGATAAGCTGCAACTGGTCTTTGATGGGTAAAAAATCACTCATGGTCATCGCCTTTATTTAACTTCTAAAATCAAAAATTGTCTTGATTATAACAAAAATCACCAAAAAGTCATCTTACAAAGTCGGATTTATCAAAAATTCATATCCTATACAAAAAAAATTTGTTATGCTTAAGTTGTGTATGATGTAAATGTTGGCAAATTATGACGATATCAGCAGATTTTTTAGAAGAAATTTTTGGCGAAAACTTAGCAGACCTGACTATTATGGACGAAGCACCTTATTTTATTGGTATGATGAGTGGCACAAGCTTAGATGGCATGGATGCGGTATTATGTCGGTTTTTTGAAACGGATGATGAAATATGCTCGGTTAAGATGGTCGCAAGCCACAGTTTGCCATTTACCGAGGACTTACGGCAAGCGTTATTATCTTTAACGATACCCAATGGTGTCGCTACTTTTATCCAAACTTGTGAGTTTGACTTTCAAAGCGAGCTGGATGTCTATGGCTGGGCGAGCGTGTATTATGCGACCTTCGCCGCTCAAGTCGCCCTTGAGCTGCTTGATAAGGCAAATATCAGCCATGATTTGGTTTGTGCCATTGGTTGTCATGGGCAAACTGTTCGCCATCGCCCCAATTGGTCATTTAGCTTGCAGTTATTAGACCCAAATATTTTAGCTGAGTATACAGGCATCGCTGTGGTTAGTGACTTTCGCCGCCGTGATATGGCAGTCGGTGGGCAAGGTGCGCCACTTGTGCCAGCTTTTCACCAAGCCATATTTGGTCATGATAAGCAGGTTAAAGGTGTACTGAATTTGGGCGGAATTGCCAATATTACTGTATTAAATCATGACAAAAGTACACCGATTGGTTTTGATACTGGGGTTGCCAATCTGCTGATGGATGCATGGAACTTTCGCCATACAAATACCTGTTATGACCAAGATGGTACTTGGGCTGCCAGCGGGCAAGTCATTCAGCCATTACTTGATATTTTGCTTAACCATCCTTTTTTTAGCCAATCACCACCAAAAAGCACAGGGCGTGAAGACTTTAATTTAGTATGGCTTGATGCAATGATCGATCAATTAAACAGCAGTCACCCAAATTTGTGCCATACCCCTGCCGATATACAGGCTACTTTGTGCGAGCTGACCGCTGTCAGTGCCGCCAAACAAATCCGCCATTTTATTAAATCAGGCACTGTGCTTGTCTGTGGTGGTGGTGCAAAAAATACCCATCTGATGGCACGCCTGCAAGCACATCTGCCCAATTTATCCATCAAGCCAACCAATGATTGGGGCATTGAGGTTACTTGGATTGAGAGTGTCGCATTTGCTTGGCTTGCACGCCAAAATATCTTAGGGCGTCATGGCAATATTCCTGCCGTCACTGGTGCAAACAAAGCGGTTGTACTAGGGCAAGTATGTTTTTGATTTTATCTTGATAAAACCAAAAACATATCCAAAATGAATTTTAGCAACAGGTCAGTGCATTGATTGGACGACACGAAAATTTATGGCGTAAAAGGCGACATTAGTCCCCATTATGAATTGACGCTAACCATTGAACGCACCAATGGCACGATAGATGAAGTGCCTGTAACTTGCCGACTAGACAGCGACGCCGAAGTTAAGACTTATCAGGTGGGCGGAGTGTTACAGCAGTTTGCAGGGGAGTTTTTAAAGGGATGAGTAGAAGTGCATAATCACATTTTGACTTCTACACAGGTTGGCAGGAAGGTCACATACAAGCCTTCCCTGCCAATCATTTATCCGTCGCATTCTATGCATGATGCAATAAATAGCCGTGATTCATTTAGAATTTTGGAAAAATTTTATGACGCCCGTTGATTTATCTCGCTTTGAAATTGCTCAAGAAAAAACTTATAATCAAGCCGTTTTAGAGCTGAAAAATGGTAAAAAACTAACTCATTGGATGTGGTACATTTTCCCACAAATACAAGGGCTAGGGAAAAGTGCGGCTGCCATTAAATACGCCATCAAGGATTTGGACGAGGCACAAGCCTATCTAAACCACCCTATTCTTGGATCAAGACTAATTGAGTGCTGTCACATTCTGTTAGATCTGGACAATAGAACAGCCGTGAATATTTTTGGTAACACCGATTCATTAAAACTACTATCTAGCCTAACTTTGTTTTCGCTAACACCGAACACAGATCCTATTTTTGGGAAAGTTTTAGCAAAATATTTTGATGCAAAACCAGATGATGCAACCAAGCTCATCTTAAAAAAACAAGGCATTCAAATTGATAATGTCGCCAATATAGATTAGTCAATCAGCAAAGAGATGGGATGTAAAATTGCAATCACTCTTAACAGGCAGCGGGATATCAAAGTAAAGATTTATTAGGCAATTGAAGTGTTACAATAGTTTGTAGGAAGGTTTTTAAAGGGATAAATTTAAGTTAACCTAATTAAAACAAGGTAGTTTTTTAGTAGAATATTCTTGTTTGAATTTACAGATATTTTTAACATAGGATATGTTTCCAATGGCTTTTTATTCAACAACCGTTATAAGTAAAAAATATGGCTTAAAAGCCAACCCTTTAGTGTTTGATTTTTTACATAAAAATGGTTATATATACAAATCAAATACTAAACCATATCAGAGATTAACAAATTTAGGGAGTGCTTTTGGCAAAAGACATACCTGCCCTACAGGTGAGAGCTGGATTGTATGGGAAGAAGCAAAAATGTCACCTGTATTACAAGGAATAAAAAATGAAATTATAAATAGAAATCCTTTTAAGTTATACCATATGACACATATTGACAACCTTTCATTAATATTGCAAAGTAAGCAGATATTACCCCATAATCGCATAAGTCAATATACAGATATAAGCAACCGAACAGTTAATGCAAGAAGAAACAAAGTGGAGCCTTGTTTTGGTAATCAAGTCCATGATTATGTGCCATTATATTCTAACCCTAGAAATGCCATGTTGTATGTTGTGCAAAATAACCACCCTGAAGACATTATTCTTTTGGAAATAGATAATAAAATTTGTTTACAACCACAAACAATTTTTTCATACAAAAATGCAGCTGCTGATGATGCTGAATTTTTCTATGATATACAAGCATTAGAAATTTATATAGAACAGGGTCTTAAAAAATTTATTAGCATTTATTAAGAAAAAGGGATACAATCCGCTGCCTTTCCAATTTTAGGCGGACAAAATGGGGGATTAAACGAAAATAATGTTATTAAGATCATGTATTCCTACCTTGACAATCTGCCAATCGATATCGAAATATATCAATATGATCCAAGAGCAAACGATAATATGTTTCAGGAGTTTAAAAATTTATTACTAGCATCAAATATTGATGAGTTGGCACAAGCAACCCAAATAGGAAAAAATTATTTAAAAATTCTCATTGATGAAATTTCAAAAAATAATAACTTATGTCAAGTTAGCCAGCTTATTACAATTAAAGGTATTGGCGATGTAACATTAGAAAAAATTTTCAAATATAAAAAATCGGTATTGCATAACAAACAAGATAGTTTACTGTAGCAAGGAGTAAATCATACAAACCCCAACCCCAGCCACCTACATGCGTGGCGGTACTTCGAAAGGTACATTTTAACCTAATCAATTTACTCAAACCATCCAAAAATTACCAAGCAGCAATATAAACACAGATTTATTTGAGCCAACCTGATCAAAACAAGGAACTAAATAGATGAAAAAGACCATTTTTAACATTGCCAAAATGGACTGCCCGTCCGAAGAACAGCTCATTCGCATGCGTTTAAAAGATGTGTCTGATATTTATGAATTACAGTTTGATATTGCTGGGCGGTGCTTAACCGTCTATCACGATAATCAAGATACAACGATTTTACAAGTACTTGAACCGCTTAATTTTGATAGTCATATCATTTCCACCGAAGTGATTGTTGATAAGATAGTGTTTAATAAGCCTGATGAGCGCTTAGAAAAAAGATTATTATATCAAGTGCTCATGATTAACTTTGTGTTTTTTATCATAGAGTGTTCGGTTGGTATTTTTGCTAATTCTATGGGGCTGATTGCTGATAGTCTAGATATGCTGGCGGACAGCTTTGTCTATATATTGGCGCTATCAGCCATTGGTATGACGCTGGCGTATAAAAAACGTGTGGCATTTTTGGCGGGGATAACGCAGATAATATTGGCGTTATTTGGGGTGATAGAAGTGATTAGGCGTTTTATCGGTACTGAGCAGCTACCCAATTATCAACTGATGATTGGCACGGCATTTTTGGCATTGATTGCAAACTGGTTGTGCTTATATCTACTGAGCAAAAATCAAAATAAAGAAATCCATATCAAAGCCAGCATGATTTTTACATCCAATGACATTATCATCAATATCGGTGTGATAGCGGCGGGAGCATTGACATTATTGACTCATTCTAGCTATCCTGATTTAATCATTGGCATGATTATCTTTGTCATTGTACTATTTGGTGCCAGAAATATTTTAAAATTGGCAAAATAATTCATTTCACCAGCAAAGGAGTTTTTATGCAAATATCGGTCAAAGCTACCTACATGCGTGGCAGTACTTCCAAAGGGACATTTATTTTTTAAACTTAGTGACTTACCCGAGCGTTGCTAAGTGGCAGGGCAAGCACGAGACCAATTTTTGTTGTGTGTCGTTGGCAGTCTTGCCCTTATGGCAAACAGATTGATGGCTTGGGTAATGGCTCATCTGGCACATCCAAAGTGGTGATTGTGTCATGCTATTTTTAACCTAGGACATCCGTTTATGTACCGCATAGAACAGCTTCGCCCCTTATCTCGACAGCATCAGCTTGGCTTAAGCCTATCTCGTCAAGCCATGCAATGCCCCAAAGACAGCACGACTGATGACATTTTTAGGCATTGGCAAGCATTGGTGGCATATGTTCATGATGACCGAATCGCACATTTTGCGATTGAAGAGAGGTATTTGGTTGCCCCTTTATTGGCAAATCATGCCAACCACCCCAAAGTGATGGCGCTTGGTAAGCAGCTGCTTGCCGAACATGAGCAGTTACGCACATTAAGTCAGCTGACTGAGTCTGCCAGTAATCCAACCATTGATGATTTACATGCCTTGGCACAAGCGTTATACGACCATATCCGCTTTGAAGAGCGAGAGGTTTTTCCAGTCATACAAGAGCTGTTGACAACCAAGCAGTTGGATACGGCATATCAGCAAACGCTTCAACATAACCCGACCAAATTAAGCCAAACTGATTAGACTTTTAAGTTTAACCCTTTAAATACCCTTTCAATTTAGCCCATTAAAGGCTGGTTAAAAAATAAGCCGTGTTAGCAAAAGGCATAACACGGCTTAAGTTTTAAACCATAAAAAAATCTTAAATGATAAATGGGCTTAAATGACAAACTGACCCATTAAAACCATCATATCATCTGTCTGCTTCAAACTTGGCGACCGTTTTGGCGATGATGTCCACACACTCACGCAGTTGGGCTTCAGTCATCACAAGCGGTGGGGCAAATCGAATGATGTTGCCGTGTGTGGGTTTGGCAAGCAGTCCATTTTCTTTGAGTGCCAAACATAAGTCCCAAGCCGTACTGCTGTCTTCGGTGTCATTGATGACCACCGCATTGAGCAATCCCTTACCACGCACTAAGGTTAAAAGCTCATGCTTATCCACCAACTTTTGCATCTCTTCTCGAAAGATATGACCAAGCTTATCAGCATTGTCCGCTAAGTTGTCATCACGCACCACCTCTAAAGCGGTTTTGGCAACCGCTGCCCCCAGCGGATTGCCGCCATAAGTTGAGCCATGCTGTCCTGGGCGAATGACATTCATGATGTCATCATCTGCCATGACCACGGACACAGGATAAACGCCACCAGAGACGGCTTTGCCCAAAATTAAGATGTCAGGACGCACATTTTCATGGTCAAGGGCAAGTAATTTGCCTGTGCGAGCAATGCCCGTTTGGATTTCATCACCTAAAAACAGCACATTATGCTTATCGCAAAGGGCTTTGGCTTTGGCAAGATAACCTTCAGATGGCACATACACACCCGCTTCACCTTGGATTGGCTCAACCAAAAACCCTGCCACATCTTTATTATCAGTTAACGCTTGTTCTAAGGCTTGAAGATTGTCGTATTCAACTTTAATAAAACCTTGGGTATAAGGGCCGAAGTTTTTACGAGCATTTTCATCGTTAGAAAATGAAATGATGGTGGTGGTACGACCGTGAAAATTATTCTCACAGACAATGATTTTGGCTTGGTTTTCATCAATACCTTTTTTCTCATATGCCCATTTTCGACAAATTTTAATGGCGGTTTCTACCGCTTCTGCGCCCGTGTTCATCGGCAAAAGTTTATCATAGCCAAAATAGTCACAGGCAAAGGCTTCAAACTCACCAAGCTTATCACTGTGAAATGCCCTTGATGTTAAGGTCAGCGTTTTGGCTTGTTCGGTTAAAGTGGCGATGATTTTGGGGTGGCAATGCCCTTGATTGACCGCTGAATAGGCAGATAAAAAATCATAATACTGTTTGCCCTCAACATCCCAAACATGCACCCCCTCGCCACGGTTTAATACCACAGGCAAAGGGTGATAGTTGTGAGCGCCGTATTGCTCTTCACGGTCAATATAAGCTTGGCTGTTTGATGGTTGGTTGGTGGTGTTCATAGTGAAGTCCTTAAAAAAATATGTCCATGAATGATTTGAATTATTGGGTTGTGTCAGGTCTGACTAGGGTGGATTTACCAAACAAGGATTCAATAAAATCCACCATGATGACTGCGGTGCGGTTGCGTTCATCAAGGGTTGGGTTTAGCTCCATGATGTCCAAAGATGCCATCAAACCAGTATCGGCAATCATCTCCATACACAATGACGCTTCACGATAGGTAGGCCCGCCCATCACCGTTGTGCCAACCGCTGGGGCGATGCTTGGGTCAAGAAAATCCACATCAAAACTGATGTGTAAGTGCGTGTCATTATCCAAGCCTTTTAACGCTTGTTCCATGGTATGACGCATGCCATTTTCATCAATATAACGCATGTCAAAGACAGTGACGCCTTTTTCGTTGATGAAGTATTTTTCTTTAGCGTCCACACTGCGGATACCGATTTGATACACATCTTTTGGGCTAATCGCTCCTTTGACACCGCCAATGGTGGTTAACGCATCAGGACCAAAGCCACAAGCACAAGCCACAGGCATACCATGAATGTTGCCTGATGGGGTCATTTCGCTGGTATTAAAATCAGCATGAGCATCAAGCCAAAGGATACGCAACTTTTTGCCTTGCTCACGGCAATGGCGTGCCACAGCGGTTAATGATGCCAAACCTAAGCAATGGTCTCCCCCCATCAAAATGGGAAAGTTGCCATTTTTCAGCTCATCATACACAGCATCGTGTGCCATTTTGTTCCACGCAACCACTTCATCAAAATGACGGTAGCCGTTCACAGGGGGCTGATTGGGGTTGGCTGGGCCTTGCAAATTGCCACGGTCAATGACAGTAAAACCATATTGTTCAATGGCTTTATCAATGTCAGCAATGCGTAAAGCATCAGGCCCTAAGTTCACGCCTCGCACACCTGCGCCCACATCGGTTGGGGCACCTATTAACGCAACGGTGGGTTTGTTTGTCATGTGTCATGTGTCCTTGATTGTCTGTTTTTTATTGATATTATTTATTTAACCTAAAAAAATATCATAAATAATAATTGATTATATGAAGTAAATGGGTAATGATAACATGCTTACCTTACTAAGTTTAGACATACCAAAGCTGATATGCCCCACGGCAAATGGTAATACAAATATCAAAACTTGATCATTACTACAACCCAAAGAAAATACCACACTACAAGCAGAAAATCCACAAAAAAAATCTGATGATATGAGATGTACCAGCTTTTTTCAATGCAATCAATGCATGACCATATGTCCAAATCTGGACACCAAAATTCATACAATTATCTAAGTTGTATCAGGCAATAAAAAGCTAAGGACATTATCTTTAGATGATAACAGCCTTTGCATCTATGTCTTTTACCATAAGCAAATCCTACTTTGACAAGATGAGTAGATTGATATTTAAGGCAGTGGGTACTAATTTGGTTTAGTTGTTATTCTGGGTGGTTTGGATGAGAGTATAGTTTGGTTATAATACGATTTTTAAAATAGGCAAAATCATTCATTGTCGCCAGCAAAGGTATTTTTATGCAAATCCCCATCCATGCCATTTATATGCAGCTGGCTGACGCCAGTCGTATGCCTGAGATGGTATTTATAAGGTGCGAATTTGGCAATAAATATTGCAAAACCATCATCGCCCATGTGCTTGTCACAGATGGGCAAGTACAAGAAATGGGGGATTTTGAGCGTGATGGTGTGACTTTTCCAACGGCGGAAATTCAGATTGATTTTATCAACCCTGTGGACAGTGATGGCGATATGTTCCCAACAGGCAATTTGATAGACATATTAACAGTGCCAAATGTGGGTGAATTTGAAGCGACCTTGATTAACGCAGGCATGCCCACCATCTTTATTTGTACCAGTGATCTTTAAAATACTCAAATGAAGTTTTATTCACCCTAATTCTTATTTTCTTCTAATTGACTGATTGAGGCATCATCAAGCTTCACATCCGCTTTACTGACTGGGGTGGTTTCAATCACTTGCTCTGGTACAAATCGCACTTGCAATTTAATTGGCGAGCGTTTGGGATAACGCTTGGTTGTTATGGTTTGAATTTTTTGTTCCATCTGCCAAATATCCTGATGACTCGGTGCAATCAGCCCTTGCAATAATACTCGAATCATATAGCTATCAGCAGAAGCTTTATTATTTTGACCTTTTTCCACCACACCAAAATCACTACTGACAACATAGCTAGGCTGGTATTGGATTTGTTGCTGAACAACCTCAATAACTGCCTTTTCATAGCTTTTTTGACGAATGCGTTGCTGAAAATCAAGCGTCAAATACACACTTAGCCCAATCAATAAAATCAAAGTGACTATATTGCGGCGAATGAATAACCAGTTTTGTTGCCATCGTGAATCTTTTACTGTTTCATCTTCACTTTTATCAATATCCAATCGGCGAAACCCTACCGCCCAAAGCACTAAAGCATTGGTAAACTGAATCGCCAAAATGTTGGTCAAAGTTAGTATCAATGCCCCTAATGCCAATTGATAATGTCCTGTGGCAAGCAATATCCCGCTGGCAGTCAACGGAGGGACAAGTGCTGTTGCGACTGCCACGCCAACCACGGCAACCGATAAATTACGAGAAATCAACGCATACGCCCCTGCCACGCCACCTGCCAATGCCACAAAAACATCCATCGTATTCGGGGCAGTTCGGGCAATAATCTCTTGACTTGCAGCTTGATCGGGATATAAAAAGCCAAGCAGTACACCAATGGCATAAATCAACGCACCGCCAGACAATAAGGTTAACAGTGATTTTTTAAGTAAAGCCAAGCGAGCATCAATAATCGCCAAAGCAATGCCACTGATCGGGCCTATCAGCATCGCAATTAACATCGCACCAATCACCACCGCAGGTGAATTTGCTAACAGCCCAAACCCTGCAATCACAGCCGATAAACCATTCATCAAATAAAAATGGCGTGTCGGTAATGCTCCAGATTCAATATCAATCCGAATTTGGCGATAGTCGATGGCTGTTTCGCTGTTTTTCTTGGCAAGATATTGTTTAAATGCTTCGTATTGTTGCTCTTGCTGTTCTTGTTGTTCTTTGAGCTGTTTTTCTACTGCCTCATGAATATCATTATCCAAACTTTCTGCAATCTTAGCCACAGATGCATCAGCTGACTGTGCTAAAGCGTGAGCAACATGCGATTTAGTATCATCGGTTTTGGCAGGATGCGACGGGTTTTGAGCCAACTTGTGAACTTTGCTTTGATTTGGGCTTGAGGTATGGGCAGAATCATTGGGCATACTGCTCTTTTTGGTGATTGGCTTTGTTTTTAAGTGTGTCTGATTGGCATCATCACCTTTGGGCGGATGATCATCAGCACTATCATCTTGCTTGGCATCATCATTTGCATTCTTGCTTAGCTGTTCATTGACCGCCTTTGAGACGCTCTCAATGGTTTCTTCACTAAATCCTTGCTCAATCAAATTTTCAATATCTTCTTCGGTAAGCGTAATACCATCATCGCCGTCCTTAGTTTCATTATTGGACTGTTTTTGTTGCTCTTGCACCCGCTTTTTTGCCAGAAGCTGGGCGTACATAGCAGGCCAAGTTAGCAGATGATTGGTGAGTTTTTCGATTGGTGGCTGATAAAAAATCAATAACGACAAATCAATGTTAACATACGGTGATACAGTGGGCTTTGGTGTTGTCATGATAAAAAATCTGATTTTAAAGATATGCTAAGATAAGTTGGTATAAGTCATGAGTATTACTTACTATTATAAACCATTATAATCAAGCATGGCTAAAAATTCGGTGAAACAATCACCCCAAACCATCAATCGCATCAGCGGCAGATAGCACCAGTAGCGTTTTATGATTAAAATATGCTACAATCTGCCTTATTTGTGAATGTCATTTTATCTATTAACTCACGAGTACACCATGCACCAAATTAACCCTGAACTGCTGACCAAATCCAAACAGTGGCGGCATAATATTCAATTTTCTCAAGAGGTGCTGGGCAAACCCTTTAACTTTACCAGTACTTGGGGGATTTTTAGCCCTGAAAAATTAGATGATGGCAGCTTGATGTTATTAGATTATATTGATTTTCAAACACAAGATAACTCCATTGACCTTGGCTGTGGCTATGGCGTACTTGGCATGACGGCGGCGCGTGAATGCCCAAAGGGTCATCATTTATTGATTGATAAAGATTTTGTCGCCATAGAATACGCCAAACTTAATTGTAAAAATAATGGGCTTAGTAATGCTGAGGTGATGCTTTCTAATGGTTTTTATCATGTGGATAAATCTCGCCAATTTAGTCTAGTTATGAGTAATTTGCCCGCCAAAGCCAGCAAAGAACAGCACTATTTATACTTACTTGATGCTTACAATGCCATGACAAGCGGCGGTAGATTTTATGTGGTGACTATCAATGGACTGCGTGATTTTATGAAGCGTTCTTTTACCGAGGTTTTTGGCAATGCCGATAAAATCAAGCAAGGCAAGACCTATACTGTGACCATGGCAATCAAAGAATCATGACAGTTGACCATATCAATTGCCAACATTGAGACGAATGTAGTCAGGTTTAGTATCGGTTACTGTTGACAAATGGGTTTGGTAATCTTAACTTGCCAATTTTTTAAAGTACTGTGTGGATTTAATCTCACGGCTTAAAAAGGGTACGCATTCATACCATTTATCGCAGTCTTTGCCACATTCACGGCGTATATAAAAATCCTCAACCATGCGTGCTTGCTGCTCAATACCATATCTTAAAAATGCCTTTCCTTGTATCCACCGATATCGATAGCGGCGGCTCAAAATCGCACGCCAAAACACCCCAATGCCTTGTTGTACTTGCCACACATGTACCAGCTCATGAATAAGCCAAGCACGCTTCATCAAGTGTTGAGATGAAAAATCCTCACAAAAATCTTTAGGATGAAAATACACATGACCATTAGGTGAGACGGCATAGCCTTGGATAACCCACCATGCGGTCTTTAGACGAATATCATCTAATTTAAGTGCATCGCCAAATACGCTGATCGCCATTTGCCGCTCACCGAAACTTAGAGGGCGAGATTTGGCAGAATAACAATATGGGCAGCTCATCTTCATAAATGACCATCAAAATGGGATTGATTTTGTGCTAAAATAGCATAAAACCAATCCAAATCCAACAAACCCAGCCCAATAAAGATACTTTTATGAAACCTCTTGCCGAACGCATGCGTCCAACCACGCTTGATGCTGTCATTGGTCAAACCCACTTACTTGGTGAGGGAGCACCGATTTTTAATATCGTACGCCAAGGGTTTTTGCCGTCTTTGATTTTGCATGGATCAGCAGGGATTGGTAAAACGACGCTTGCCATGCTACTGGCTGATGCTGTTGGTCGTCCGTTTCGCCCCTTATCAGCAGTCAGCAGCGGCGTCAAAGAGCTCAGAGAAGTGCTTAGATCTGACGACGGGCTATTTCATGAGCCGCCTGTCGTCTTTGTCGATGAGATTCATCGATTTAATAAAGCTCAGCAAGATGCTTTGTTACAAGCAGTTGAGACAGGTGAAATTACTTTGATTGGTGCAACTACCGAAAACCCTTCTTTTAGCGTCAATAATGCTCTACTGTCACGCTGTCAGGTATATAAACTTGAACCTTTAAATGATGATGAGATTTACGCACTCATTGTGCGTGTAATACGACAAGACACCTTACTAAAAACCAAAGATATTCAAATTAATGATTTAGCAGCACTCATTGACCTATCCCAAGGCGATGGCAGGCGTGCACTAAATTTACTTGAACTTGTGGCAGCAGCACCTGAGCCAATTATCATCGATAATGCTTCTGTTGCTGCTGTGGCAGGTCAGCCCTTGGTACGCTATGATAAATCAGGTGATGGGCATTATGACCTTATCTCTGCTATGATCAAATCCGTGCGTGGCTCAGATGCGGATGCAGCGGTGTACTGGATGGCTCGGATTTTGGCGGCAGGCGAAGATCCTGCATTTGTCGCAAGGCGGCTTGTCATCTTGGCAAGTGAAGACATCGGACTTGCCAATCCCAATGCACTGCTACTGGCAGATGCTGGACTACGCTCAGTTCAGTCCATTGGCATGCCTGAGGCACGCATTATTTTAGGGCAGGTGATTATTTATTTGGCAAATAGTCCTAAGTCAAATTCAAGCTACAACGCCATCAATCGTGCCTTAAAGCTTGCCGAAACCGATCAATCGCCCGTACCACTACATTTACGCAACGGTATCACCAAGCTTATGCAAGCTGAAGGCTATGGCGTAGGCTATATCTATCCGCACGATTATCCCAATCACTATCACCCACAGCAGTACCTACCTGATGCACTGATAGGTACACGGTTTTATGAATTTGCTGATAACCAAAAAGAGCAAGCCAATTTTGCTTTTATCAATTGGCTAAAAACCTAAAACCAAATGCCATCCACGCTATCTGAAATGCTTAATACCTTTATAAAATTAAATCCGCCCCCATGTTGATGGCAAATATGCTAAGATAACCCAAATCCCAACAAGAGAATATTATGGCTTTAAATACTATTCCTGAAATCATCGAAGACATCAAAGCAGGAAAAATGGTCATCTTAATGGATGACGAAGACCGTGAAAGCGAAGGCGATCTTATCATGGCGGCAAATCATATCACGCCTGAGGCGATCAACTTTATGATCACACACGCACGAGGTTTGGTGTGCCTAACCTTAACCGAAGCACGCTGTCAGCAGCTTGATTTGCCTTTGATGAGTGATAAAAATGGTGCAAAATTCAGTACCAATTTCACCCTATCCATCGAAGCTGCCGAAGGGGTTACGACAGGTATCTCGGCATCTGATCGTGCACGTACTGTCCAAGCTGCCATCGCAGCTAACGCCAAGCCAACCGACATCGTCCAACCAGGTCATATTTTCCCCATTATGGCAAAAAAAGGCGGTGTGCTACACCGTGCAGGTCATACCGAAGCAGGCTGTGATTTGGCACGCCTAGCAGGGCTTGAGCCTGCCTCGGTGATTGTTGAAATCATCAAACCTGATGGCGAGATGGCACGCCGTGATGATTTGGAAGCGTTTGCCAAAGAGCATGGGCTAAAAATTGGCACCATCGCTGATTTGATTCAATATCGCATGGCAACCGAACAAACCGTCAGCGAAGTTGAACATTTTGCTATCCAAACCGAGTATGGGGATTTTACCGCATATCGTTTTAGTGAGTTTGGCTCAGATGATACGCATTTGGCATTTGTCAAAGGTAAGCCAACTGGTGGCGTCAGTACAGTGCGTGTACATAGTTTTTCGCCCATGAAAGACTTATTTGGGATTCATACCAGTGGTAGCCGCTGGAATATCCAAAACGCACTGGCAAAAATCGCCACCGCTGAACATGGTGTACTGGTGTGGATTGGTCATGATGATACACTCAATCTTGGTGATGATTTTGAGGCACTAAAGGATAAGCAGTCGGCCACTTCGGTAAATCGCCGTGCACCTTATCAGACCATTGGCGTTGGTGCGCAGATTCTCAAACACTTGGGCGTTAAGGACATGTGTTTATTATCAAGCCCTATTAAATTCAATGCCCTATCAGGCTTTGATTTAAATGTGGTCGAAACAGTAGATAAATAATCTGTCTTTATCAAACAGCCCTAAGATACAGGGCTGTTTTTTGATAAGCTTGAGTAAGAATATTCACACATGCTATACCTCATTTACAGGATTATAAACCATCTTGGTAGCAGCAATCGCTATAATGATTATCAAATAAATTATTATTACAAATAAGGAAATAGCAATGTTTTCAATGATTTGGGTATTAATTGTAGGTTTTGTTGTTGGGTTATTGGCACGAGCAATTAAGCCTGGTGTAGATGGCATGGGTTGGATACTGACCATGATTTTGGGTATTGCTGGTGCTTATGTGGGTGCATTTATTGCCAACTTTGTTGGTGTCAACGCCCAATCAGGTTTTAGTTATTTAATTTTTTCTGTGATTGGTGCAATCATTTTATTGTTTATTTATGAAATTTTGGCAGGTAAACGCCATTTAAAATAACCCTAAACTTTTTGGTTAAAAAGCATCTCATTGGTGCTTTTTTATTTTTAAACCATCTGATAATGTGTTTATCGTAAGATATGACCCGCCAATAAATCTTTGATACAGCTTGGTTGCGCAAAGCCCAAACCATCGGTATCTAAGTAAGCAATTTGATCACCAAAATATTCCATCGCTTGTGCCAAATTTTGGGCGGGCGCTTGCCTAGAAGGATTGCAACTGGTTGATACTAAAAATCCATAAGGATTGGTCGGTGAGATTAAGGCTTGACACACATCGTTTAACACAGGATGTGTGGTGATACGCACCGCCAAGGTATCATGTGAACCGATCAGCACCGATGGCAATGCCGATGACTGAATAGGCACAAGCCATGTTAAGGCACGTGAATGCTCATGCGTAAACTCGTCCGAAAAACTTTGCATATAATCAAGTAAAGAGGTTTCATGTGAAACATTCAATAAAGATTTTAAGCGTTCGGCGGAATCTGTCAGTACAATCAAACCCTTACCAACATCACGATGTTTCAGATTGATAACTTGATTAATGGCACCAGTATTAAATGCATCACAACCAAGCCCCCAGACGCTTTCGCTAGGGTATGCCAATATGCCACCTGCCTGCAAATAACTGGCAACCAAATCCAGCTCATCGGCCCTAAAAATTTGTTTAGAGCCTACCATAGCGTCCCCCTACCTGTTTGATCAAGCCTAATATCTCAAGCTCCATCAGTTCTGCTAAGAGGCTACTGGTATCTTTTTGACTGCTAAAAACAAGCCTATCCAAATCACAAGGCTCGCCAATCAAAGCATATAAATCCGCCAAATGCTCTGGCACAAAGACAGTGTGAGCTGTGGGCGGCAGACTATTGATAGCTGCCTGTGAGCTTAGGTTTGTCAAAGTATCTGTGTCAGAGACTTGAGATGAGCGAGTGCTTAACTGACTTGATTCTTCACTAAATATTGACATACCTTGACTAAAGCTTTTTGGCAATGCATTAAAAAACTCTTGCCCATGTTGACTTAAGTCTTCTAAAATTTGATCAGGATGATATATCAGCGTTGCCCCTTCACGAATCAGATGCAGGCAACCTTCAGCGTTGGGATTGTGAATATGGCTTGGTATGGCAAAAACCTGTTTGCCTTGTTCTGCTGAGAGACGAGCTGTAATCAAAGAGCCACTTTGAAGTGCCGCTTCCGTAACAACTGTGGCAAGTGACAGCCCTGCCACCAAACGATTGCGGCGGGGAAAAGTATGCTTACTGGCTGGTGTGGCAGGCAAAAGCTCACTAATCAAACAGCCACCATCTTTGATGATTTGAGCAAAAAGTGCATTATGATTACGCGGATAGCATACATCGATGCCCGTTCCCATAACGCCAACAGTACGCCCAGATAAAACAGGTAATTGAGAAAGAGCGCCCAGATGTGCTTGTTTATCCACGCCCTGCGCCAGACCACTGGTGACAGTATATCCTGACTGAACAAGGTATTGCGCCAAATCAAAGGTGATTTTTTGGGCAGTCTCAGTCGGCGATCGGCTGCCAACGATGGCAATCTGACGGTCTTTAAGGCGTATCAAATTACCACGATAAAATAGTACTGGCGGTGGGTCATAAATACTTTTTAGTGTTTCTGGATAATCTTCACCACTGACATATACAATGCCATATATCTTAAGTTCTACATCATGGCGAACCTTATCAAGAAAAGCCAAAACATCGTTGACATCCTGCCAACGCTTAATATGCGCCGCATGGATGCCAAGCGATTTCCAAACAGACTGATTTTGGCTTAATGCAGATGCTGCATCGCCACAATGATTGACAAGCTTATAATATGAAATCAATGAAGTATTGGTCACATACCAAAGTGCAAGCATTGATTGCTCAGGTGTTAGCGATGAATAGCTCATTAATCAGTACGCAGTAACATATTGCTCAATCAATGCTGCTACCGCTTGAGTATCATTAGGCACCACAGTGACATATTGAGGCTTATCTTCTAAGCCTTGGGTATGCTCAGGTCGTGGTAAAGTCATCTCACCTACTGCCTCTACGATGGTTTCTTGGAATTTGGCTGGTAATGCTGTTTCGGCAACCAAAATCATCTCATCTGCTTTTTGTAGCTCAATTGCAACTTTTACACCATCAGCAGTGTGTGGATCGATCAATCGCTGCGTATCATCATAAACTTTTTTGATGGTTGCCAAGCGGTCTTGGTGCGTAGATTTACCAGCTATAAATCCAAATTTTTCATTCACCAGTTTTAAATTATCCGACAAATCAAAACCCTTACCACTTTTAACATCTCCAAACAGCTTAGCGACTTGCACGCTGTCCTTATCAAGTAATAAAAACACAAAACGCTCAAAGTTTGAAGCCTTTGAAATATCCATTGATGGACTAGAAGTTACATAAGTTTCGACCGAAGTGCGTGGCGTGTATTTGCCCGTATTAAAAAACTCATTTAAAACATCATTTTCATTCGTTGCAACGATCAATCGATCAATCGGTAAGCCCATCTGGCGTGCGATGTGGCCAGCACAAATATTGCCAAAATTCCCAGAAGGCACACAAAAACTGATTTTTTGGGCGTTATCGGTGGTTGCACCAAAATAACCTTTAAAATAGTATACAATTTGTGCCAAAATACGACCCCAATTGATTGAATTGACCGTACCTAAGCTATATTTTGCCTTAAATTCTGCATCTTCTTGGAGGGCTTTAACGATATCTTGACAATCATCAAACATTCCCTCTACGGCGATATTGTGAATATTGGCATCATCCAAGCTATACATCTGTGCCCGCTGAAAAGCACTCATTTTACCTTCAGGTGACATCATAAAAACCTCGATATTATCTTTACCACGCAGTGCATATTCAGCCGCACTGCCCGTATCGCCAGATGTCGCACCAATGACAGTTAGACGCTCGTTTTTTTGTTTTAGTACATATTCAAACGCATTACCCAAAAACTGCATGGCAATGTCTTTAAAAGCAAGCGTTGGACCATTTGACAGCTCAAGCAACGCCAACCGATCATAAAGACGAGTCACAGGCGTAATATCTTCACTGCCAAAAGCTGCTTTTGTATAAGTTTTATTGATGATATTTTTTAAATCATCTGCAGGAATATCTGTCACAAACAGCGACATAATCTCAAATGCAAGCTCGCTATAACTAAGATTACGCCATTTTTGTAAAGTTGCTTCATCAATACTTGGATAAGTTTCAGGCAGCATCAGACCGCCATCAGGTGCAAGCCCCATCAAAAGCACATCACTAAACTGCATCGGCTGAGTCTTGCCACGGGTACTGATATATTGCATAAAAACTCCAATTGTCTTAATATCTTAACTATGAATTGAGCTAATTTTAGCATAAATTTTCAGCGATTGGCGAACTATCAATCGGTCGATGACTTCATCCAACTTTACCCACCAATCACGCTTATCTATTACCGCTAAATTTACATGCTATCAATATAGCCATAGTTTAATTTGATTGGTCTAAGAGTTATCTTAGTCAGTTACTGGGTTATTTTAAGATATATGGTGTCATTTTAGCACCCAAAGTCCGCTCAATCATCAAAATTCTTATAACTACATTCACCAAATACATCAAAATTACCATTGATTAAACGGCTATCATTTTGCTGTTTTTGTCAGCAAAGCATAATAAAAGCCATCGCCACCCTTGGTATCTAAAGGTAAGCATTGATAACCTACCTGCTGCTTGATTTGATGTGGTAAGCTTAAATCAAAAGGCATGGCGTTTGCATCATCATTAGCGTTCAAAAAATCAATGATTTGTCGCTCATTTTCAGCCTTCAAGATAGAGCAAGTCACATACAAAAGCACACCACCAACTTTTAACTGTGACCATAGATTGTTCAGTATGGTTCTTTGTAAATTAACGGTAGTTGTAATATCCTGTTCTTGTCTAAGCAGCCCAATATCTGGATGGCGACGCAAAACAC
>ERZ1023497.201-NODE-201-length-23092-cov-107.744368_pt1 | contig 23092 bp, 21 predicted proteins | sample MGYA00380543_ERZ1023497 | MGnify/ENA primary metagenome ERZ1023497 (study PRJEB33173, sample SAMEA4830384) | metagenome | study: EMG produced TPA metagenomics assembly of the PRJEB25223 data set... | reverse complement strand
CCGGCGTCGTAAATCTATTTAAAAATGGATATAACATGCCAATACAACTATTAAATATGACCGCAAACATAACGACTGACATTAAAATATCTATCAGTGGATGAATGTCAGTCGCCAATAATAAAGCTTAGATAAGCAGGGAAAACCTATCAACGCTTTGTTGCCTTTACTAAACATGATATAAATCTCCCTCTAACATGAATTTATGCATTGATTTTTAAATCGTTCAAATCACATGAAAGTATAATACTAACCACTTGTAACTTCTGTTATTGTTTTCAAACTTACTTTTCAAACAATATATAAGTACATTTGACTACTGCAATACTGCCAAAAATTATTAATAATAAAATAGCAGACGCAATATTATTTATAAAAAATATAAAATGCTATAGTGGAGATATATTAAACAATTGTTTTTTAAACCAAAGTAACTAAGGGAGTGGTTTGATGTATAAAATAGCTATAGCGGGCGCAGGCGCAATGGGTGGACGTATCGGTGTTGCCATAAAAGAGGCAGGTTATGATGTAACACTTATAGATAATTGGGAAGAACACGTCAACCGCATTAATACATATGGTATGGATATTAAAACAGAAACGGCTAACTATACAGTCAACATTCCAACTATACTAGCGAAAGATGTCGCAACTGAATTTGATCTGATCATAATTTTAACTAAAGCTATGCAATCTGAAGCAATGTTAAAACACTTACAAGCAGCTGGCTGCATCCACGAAAATACAGCTATCATGAGTATGATGAATGGATTAGGCCATGAAGAACGATTATCACAAATCGTGCCGTTATCACAAATTTATCTTGCTGTAACGATGTGGACAGCAGGCCTACGTGGTCCGGGACAGTTGTTACTAGAAGGAGAAGGCACTATATATTTACAAAGAGCAGATGGAGAAATGGATACGCATACCAACACCATACTGCAAATACTCAACAAAGCAGGACTAAATGCACAAATTAGCGACAATGTATTCGAAGCAATTTGGTCTAAAGCAACCTTAAATAGTGTGCTAAATCCGTTATGTACAATATTAAATAAAACCATTTTCGAATTTGGTAACTATGCACATTCAGCAGACATGGTCATGCCAATCATTGATGAAATTGCCGCAGTGGCAAAAGCAAAAGGTATCGAATTGAACAGTCATGACCTTTTACAAAAAGTCGAAGCAGCTTATCCAAAAGAGGCGCAAGGTCTTCATTACCCATCCATGCATCAAGATTATTCAAATGGGCGCTTAACGGAAATAGATTACCTTAATGGCCAAATAGCTGCGTATGGACAGGAATTCAATATACCTACACCTAGCAATACTATGCTTACCCATCTTATACATCAATTAGAAACAAAATTATAATAACGGAAGACCAATTGTTTTTCGATGAAGTATGCAAGCACACTTCATTTTTTTGTGACTATCACTTTATTTTTTAGAACTGTTCTATAAAATATTAACCACCATCAAAAACATTGTATAATATTAACTATATGTGGAATTTGTGTCGGTTTAATTGATGAAAATATATCTATTTTAGCTTTAAGATGACATAATTTAACTTATCAGAAGTGAATATGGTTGTACATTCACAGATGGTATAATAATGGAGTCGCCTATCTCTCGGGCGTCAATAGCCACACCTGGAAAAATCTCCTCACTATCACATATAGTAAGGAGATTTTTGTATCTATGTTGAATTCCTTTTTAAGTGCTCTATAACCTCATAGTGCTTGGGAATGCAAAAAATCATAAGCATTAAAAACACTATATAAATTGAATTCGTAGTCTATAAAGCTAACACCGTTCTTTTTTAAATTTTTCCATTCAGCAATAGATAGTTCATCTTTTGAAAGGATTTCGTATATAAATAACCAGTAAGAATCAAACGATTCTTGTTGAAAAATTTTTGCGATTTTTTTAAGTTCTTTAACACCTTTAATATACTTAAAAGATTCACCATATAAAAATAATAATGTCAATAAAATGCAGTCATTACACTTTGTTAATTCGTTAAATATTTCTGAGTTAAGTATATCTACATTATATTTTATAGCGAAAAACAAAGCATAACTAATACCTTCATAATTATTAATTTTATAATTAGAATGACATATTTCACTAAGAAAATATATTAATTCGTTAGCACTAAATTGTTTTAAGGATAGTATTTGTTTGTCTAAAATAGGTAATAAGTAGGGATAAATAATTGAAAGGTGGAACCATATTTTAGTTAGATACTTTTTAGCACTGTTAGTTAATCGAGATTTGTCTAACATTTTAGTTGCATAATTAATTATAGCAATGTTGTTTTCTTTTTCAGCTAGATTAATAGCCAAATTTAAATAACTTTTACACAATTTGTAATCTATTAGTTTATTATCTTGATGAATTGAAAAAGAACTAATCAAACGAATCCATGTATCCTCAGTTTCTTCAGGTAATTTATTTACTTTCGTCTTTTTATGATTTAAGTTTAAACCATAGTTACGCAAATGACTTTGTAATGAATATAAAAAGTTATTGGAGTTGTCTATACTTGTTGTATAACAGGTATAATCATCAATATTTCTAATGAATTTCCAGCCTTCAGAATACAATTTATCATCTATTGTACATAAAATTACTTCGGCTAATAAATTGGATGTATGTGGACCAATGAGTAAACCATGTGTTTCTCCTTCTTTCAAGTTTCTAGTAAATAGGTCAATTTCATTGAACCAACAATTACGATATTTATTACTCCTATAATTTTTAGCTTCTTGCTTAGTTATTAATGACCACGCAATAGAATGAGTATAAATGCTAGGAAAACAATTAGAAATATCAGCAGAAATTTTATATTTTGCTCCAATTAATAAATCAATATCAGGATTACCATCTATATTGAAATTTGAATAATTCATTTCAAATAAAGCAGGAGTTTTACTTTGTTTTCTAATATGAATTCTACTAATTTTGTAATTGTGGTTTTCACTTAGCTTTTTAAAATGATTTAAGTATTTAGACCAATTCCTAGATAAGCTTTCACATTGTAATATATAAGAAAAAGGGTTAGGTATCGCTAATTGTCTAGGTATATTAATATTTCTATAGTTTTCGTATAAAATATATTTCTTTGGTTTCTGCATACTTTTATTAAATGTAATATTTTTATCTGAGTAATATTTAAAAAAATCTTTAGATTGTAAAAATGGCGGCATTTTGTCATTAAATAAACCATGTGATATGAGTTTCTCAAGCAATTCTTGATCTGATATATTTTCTAATAATTCGTGATATTTAATCATTTTAACTTCTCTCTTTACGTATTTGTAGACTGTAAATCGTCTTACTCCTGTTTGTTCAAGCAATTTCTTCTCCTTAAAATTTGCATAATAGGGCGTTATCAGAATCTACACGAACATCTTCTGTAAAAAGCCTTTTTTACGCTCTTTTAATAATTCTATTTTATTTGATTGTTTTCCAATAAATTCATCGAGATTATTGAAGAATTCACCAATTTTTTCTTGTTCCTTTTCACAAGGAATGTATATTAAATAATTTGAAATATCCTTTTTTTGTATATTTGGCAAACCTGAGCCTACTCTTAAAGACATTATATTTTTTTCATGATATTTCAAGAATGTATATAAATAGTGCTTATTTATAAGCAAATCTAACAATGTGTAATTATGTCCACCACTAAAAAAATATTCTTTATTCATTTTTACAAAGCCGCAACTATTTCCTCCCTCACTAATTGATATAGTATATGAATTAGTATTATATAAGTTAGTTCTATTAGAAGGAGTTATACCACCATTTAAGTGATAATATTTACCATTCACAGTTATATTTTCTTTATTGATTTGTTCACCTTTTTTAATGTTACTAATTTCTTTTAGTTTACTTTCTTCCCATATCGGAAAAGCATCACCATTTTCATTTTTAAAGCGGAGTTGTTGTGAGAAAATCTTTTGCATATATCCCTTTTTCTGTGCTTCTAACTTTGCTAATTTTTGTTCTTCGAGTTCGATTTGTCGGTCAAGTTTGCTAAAGAAATCACCTATTTTTTGTTGTTCTTCATTTGCAGGCACTTTTCTTTGAATTTTGTTTATAGTCACTTTACTTAGACTTGGTACGCCTGTAGATTCATCATATATTTTCCAATTTATATTTTTAAATAAATTCAAAATAAAGTATGTATCATTTTTTTTAGGCACACAGTAAAACAGTGTATCTACAGTCCAAAAAGGACCTTTTAAAAAATAAGGTTTATTAATTGTTCCTTTTCTACCAATACCTATAGCATCTCCATCATATAAATATTCATCGACACTAATCATATATCCGCCTGTACCATAAACAGGATAGCACCCTTTGTTCAAGTGTTTATAATCTTTTCCGGAACGAACGTCAACCATGTCCTTTAATGGTTTCTCTACCCATTCATCTTCAAACTCTGGAAATCTCAACTCTGGCACATTCTTCACTTCATTAGTCATGTTTTAACACTCCTAATTCTTTCAGATAGTTATTAATTTCTTGTTCTACGTCTGCGATTTCATCATCGATTTGATTTAAATCTTGTTGCACTTGGTCTAAGTCAATAGGCTCTTCTTCTTCAAATGTGTCGACGTATCTTGGAATATTTAAGTTATAGTCATTTTCTGCAATTTCTTCTAGGCTTGCCGTATAACTATATTTATCAACAGTTTCTCTGTTTTTATACGTATCAATGATTTTGTCAACTTGTTCATCTGTTAAGTGATTTTGATTTTTACCTTTTTCAAATTCATTCGAAGCATCAATAAATAACACATCTTGGTCTTCTTCACGACATTTTTTAAATACTAAAACACATGTTGGAATTGAAGTACCATAGAAGATATTCGCAGGTAATCCAATCACTGCATCTAAATAGTTTTTCTCTTCAATAAGGTATTTACGTATTGTACCTTCAGCTGCACCACGGAATAAGACGCCATGCGGTAAGACGACCGCCATTGTTCCTTCATCGTCTAGATAGTGCACCATATGTTGGATAAAGGCGAAGTCTGCTTTTGATTTAGGCGCTAATTTCCCATAATTACTAAAGCGTTCATCATCATTAAATTTACTGTCCGCAGACCACTTCGCACTATACGGAGGGTTGGCTACCACAGCGTCAAACTTCTCATCTAAAAATGCTGGATTTTCGAGTGTGTCATCATTTTGAATGTCAAAATTTTCGTAACGTACATCATGTAACAACATGTTCATTCGAGCTAAGTTGTATGTTGTATTGTTACGCTCTTGACCATTATAACGATAGACAGTTGTTTCTTTACCGACACGTAAAAGTAACGAGCCTGAACCACATGTTGGGTCATAAACATTTCTTAATTTATCTTTACCTAAAGTAACAATTTGAGCCAATATTTTAGATACTTGCTGTGGTGTATAGAATTCACCTGCTTTTTTACCGGCATTTGCCGCAAAACGCCCAATTAAGAACTCGTAAGCATCACCTAACATATCTATTTCCATATCACTATGCACAAATGGTAAATCACCTAGATTAACCATTACTTTACTGATGAGCGCTGTACGCTCTTTAACCGTATTACCAAGACGTGTAGAACTTAAATCCATATCGCTAAACAGACCGATGAAATCATCTTCACTGTCTTGGCCAAGAGTTGATGTTTCTACTTTTCGAATCGCTTGTGCTAAATGTTCAATATCAAAGCGTTGGTTTTCAATTTCTCTAACCATGCTACTGAATAAATCTTGTGGTTCGATATAGTAGCCCACATTTTCAATCAATTCAGCCTTTAAATCTTCTTGGTACTCGGCATCTTGCCAAGCTTCTTCATATGTTAAATCTTCACCTGATAATGCTTCTGCAACTTCTGTTTCTGCTTTTTCTGATAAAAAGCGATAGAAGATAAGCCCTAAAATATAATTACGGAACTCGCTGGCATCCATATTCCCTCTTAAATCATTAGCGATAGACCATAATCGTTTATGCAATTCAGCCTGTTGTTGGCGTTGTTTTTCTGTAATTGACATGTCATTTCCTCCATTTATTAAATCGCTGTATACTTTTTTATATCATTGTAGTATGTGTTTACGACGCATATCAAAACCTCTGCAATATTTATTATTACAAAGGTTTCCTATATTTGCTAGCTACTATATTTTTCTGTTACTTCTTCGATAAATGACGTCACTGCTTTTTTCGTTTGACGTTTTTCTCGTAATTTTTTATCGCCGACAAGTTCCTTAAGGTGATCTTGATTCACAATACCACTATATTCAAACTCACCTGTAATTGCCTTCAATATTTTCTCATCAACAGCTTGTTGGTGGGCAAAGTGGTTAAATTCCGCTTCACGTTTTGCCTTTTCAAACAACATGTAGGCTTCATCTATATTATCTTCTTCCGTCAATTTAGGTATAACTTCATCGATAAACTCACGAATTAAATCACGTTTTAAGCGGAGTGTTGGATCATCTGCATTATCAAGTATACGTCTGATTTGTTCACGATTCCGTTGTTGTTCAACTTTGTCTTTTAAATCTATTTGACGCACAAGGTCCATAATATATGACACATTAATCATATCATTACGTAGGATCTCTATTTCGAAATCAATATCATTCAAGATAGAGACTTTTTCAACTTCACCACGTTTAGGTTTTACTTCGTCATATATCGCAAAGTATTTACTCTTATAATCTTCAAATTCTTGCTCATCCATACCAATACTTGCTGATGTGAAATCAAACTCATCGAATGCTTTCAATCTCAGCACAAGTTTTGAGACTAAACGGAAAGCTTCGACAAACGCTTTTTTCTCATTTTCATCTTGAACACTATCCATATCTTGAGGTTTAAGTGCCACAGCTTTTAATTCGGCTAAAGCGTCCACAAACTCTGCTTTATATTCATCATAATCTCTCATTAACACACGATCTGTATCTTCAGTTTGCGAGAACAGTTTTAAAGCGTTATCTGTATTTTGTTTCAAGTCACGATAATTCACGATTTTACCAAACGGTTTGGTTTCTTTTTCCACGCGATTCGTACGTGAATAGGCTTGAATTAAGTCATGATATTTTAGATTTTTATCTACATATAACGTGTTTAACACCTTACTATCAAAGCCAGTTAAGAACATGTTAACCACAATAAGTACGTCAATTTTATTGTCTTTAACACCTTTTTTCACATTTGTAGAAATATGATTAAAATACTCTTGGAAGGTATCAGTCGAGAAGTTAGTGCCAAAATTAGCATTATAATCTTCAATAACATCCTTTAATTTATCTCTAGAATGTTTTTCGTCAACGCTACCTTCTTTACCATCTTCATTTGCGGCATATGAAAACACACCAGCTACTTTTAAAGGATGTTCGTAGTCCTTACTAATTTTTTTAAACGCATCATAATATTTAATTAATGCTGGAATACTCTGTACCGTTAAAATTGCAGAATATTGTCTATTTCTTGTATATTTATCATGATTTTCCGTAATATGTCGCGCAATGAGTTCAACACGTTGATCGGATAACCATACTTCATCGGTATTAATACCTTCAACAAGTTCTTCTGTATTAGTATCTATATTTTGAGCTTTAATGGTATTGATATAATCTACCGAAAAGCCTAATACGTTACCATCATGAATCGCATCTTTAATAAGATAAGTGTGTAAGCATCTACCAAAAATGTCCGCAGTACTTCTGCCATCTTGACTTTGATTCTCTTCAAAACGAGGCGTTCCTGTGAATCCAAAGTATTGTGCATTATTAAAATGTTGTCGGACAATGCGATGCATATCTCCAAATTGACTACGGTGACACTCATCGATAATGAAAACTACTTTATCTGTCTTATATTGATCTAATGCTTCTGCATTGTTTTGAATTGCTTTAGACATTTTTTGAATTGTGGTAACGATAAGCGGTAAGCTCTTATCCCTCAATTGTTTAACAAGCTGTGTCGTATTTTTCGTCTTATCTACTGAACCTTTAGAGAATTTATTAAACTCTTCTTCTGTCTGACTATCTAAATCCTTACGGTCGACTAGAAAGATGACTTTTTTGATGTCATCTTGTTCTGACAATACTTGACTTGCTTTAAATGATGTTAATGTTTTACCGCTTCCGGTTGTATGCCAAATATAGCCATTATTTCTCGTTTCTGTTGCTTGATGAATCAAAGCTTCAACTGCATGCACTTGGTACGGGCGCATCGCCATAAGGATATTGTCTGTTTCATTGATAATCATATAACGTGAAATCATTTTGGCTAAATGACAGGGTCTTAAAAAGGTTTCAGTAAATTCATTCAACGTATTGATACGGTTGTTATCTTTGTCGCTCCAATAAAACATATGACTTTTGTATATTTCACCATCATTGTTAGAAATATAGCGCGTTTCAATACCATTACTAATAATGAACATCTGTATGTAACGGAATAAGCCTGTATAATTTTGTTTACGATAACGCATCACTTGATTGAATGCTTCATTAATATCAATGCCACGACGTTTCAGTTCAATTTGAACTAAGGGTAAACCATTAATTAAAATCGTGACATCATATCTTGCTTTATATGTGTCTTCTACGGATACTTGGTTGGTGATTTGAAATTTATTTTGACACCAATGTCTCGTATCTAAAAATGATAAATACACTTCTGATTCATCATCTCGTTTTAAAGGCATTTTATCGCGTAATATACGTGCACTTTCAAATATTCCTTTACCATCAATCATTGTTAATAAGCGTTGAAACTCTTTATCTGTTAAGGGTTCCCCATTTAATTTATTTGCATGGCGTTCATTTAATATTGTACGAAAATTATCTAATAACTGTTGTTCATTTCTAATTGTTACAGTTTCATAGCCATTTGATTTTAGCTGTTCCATCATTTCAGTCTCTAACGCAAATTCACTTTGATATGCCATAACATCCCCCTACCTTCAAACATGTTTACAATATATTATAATATATAAATCCATTTAGGTGGTGTGAATTTAGATTAAAATATTATATTTTCTCACACCAAAAAATTACTAGAAGAAAACATAAATTCAAAAATTGTTTATAAATAATATATTTCCAGCAAATGATACAAAAACAATTGGGTAGCAAAAAACTATTTCAACCACTATTCAATTCAAGAATCTCTTCCCTTTTTTATAAAACTCAATAAATATGTTTTTATATTCTTTATCGTACTCACAAAAGTATTTGAATACATAATTTATAAATAGCGACGTTAACTGCATTGGGATTGAAGATAGATAGAAGAGTGTCATCATAAATATCAGGTATAAAAATATGCTTAATAGCATTAATAATATATTTCCACTGATTTCTAAAGCGACTATTCCATCCATTATAAAATTTAAAAACTTAAGCACATCTATAATTTGAAAGCTTAACGGAACGTTCCAAGAACTAATAAATCCAATAATCGTAATGACAAAAGTTATTGGAAGAAAAGATAAATTCAAAAATTGCCTATGTAAAGCTAATAGTTCTAAGAATCTCGTATAATTAGCTTTATTCTTTTTAAATCTCCTAAACATAGCTATATATAAAATAAATACAAAAAGCACACTAAAAATCATATATAATATTAATATTGTCATTGAATCAAATTGATCTGATCTTTCAACAAAGCCACCGTAAATAATAGAGCTTACTAAAATCAATAAATACATAGGTAAAGTAGATGAATAATATGTTAGTAAAGGCGTTTTATAGTATTTATTATACTTATAATTTATTTTCCATTTTCCAAATAATACATCTGTTAAATTAATTCTTAAAAAGTTAAAAGGATGAATAATAACCATATATATTATAGCGTAAATCGTAGCAAAAATTGCTTTTAAAATTAATGGGATAAATTCAAAAAATTTTAAAAGTAACGAAACAAAACTATTCATTTTACCCATTCCCTTCATTTTATAAAAAAGTAAACACACAATAAAGTGATATTTCAAAAAATCAAATTCCTTTAACTTTCACGTATACATATTGATATATCTTTTCTAAAGCATACTTAATATTCTCTCTACTTTCAAATGTATATGAGAAGTAAAAAATACGGTTATAAACTTATGTCTATAACCGTACTTTTATTTTTATCATTTTCTCTCCATTATCTTCCTTCTTTGCGTTCTCTTTCTTTTAGTACATAGCTTAGTAAGTCTAACATAAGACGTGCGGCAGTCTGACCTGTCATGCCCGTTGGATCATACATCGGCGCCACTTCTACTAAGTCAAAGCCCACGACTTCATTATGTTTTGCTACGGCTTTTAATAATTCATTTACTTCATCATATAGTAATCCACCTGGAGATGGTGTCCCTGTCCCTGGTGCAATCGATGGATCTATGCCATCAATATCAATCGTAATATAGAGTTTCTCACCTTCTGGAATAAGTTCTGCTAAACCTTCTGGACCTTGTTCACGCATTTGTTTTGGTGACAAAATAGTTGCACCGTAGTCACGTGCAGCATCAACATCTTCTTTTAAACTACTGCTTATGCCTCGGATACCGTATTGATATATATTTTTCACGTGATCCATTTCAGATAACCGTCTAATACAACTGCCATGACCATATCGTTGTCCTGAACGATGATCCGCCCAATCTAAATGGGCATCAATTTGTAATACATGGAATGGGCCTAACTCTTCAAGACCTTTACCAGTAGCTGCTGTAATTGAATGATCGCCACCGATAATGACTGGCATCACACCTTTATTCACAATGCGTCGTAATGTTGCTTCAGTATTATCATGACTTTGCATAAGGTCCCCATGGACGATATCGACGTCGCCTACATCAAAGACTTTCCACTTAGGCCCTAAATAAGTGATGTCATTTTCAATATCATACGCACCATCCAAGCCAAAGCTATATAATGTAGAACCTTCTCTGACACCTCTAGGACCCATGCGTGCACCTGATTTCCATTGTGTTCCCATATCATTTGGTACACCAATCACTGCTACATCTGCATTGAGTTCCTTCAATTTGTCAATATCGTCACATACGGGGTATTTACCAAACGTACAAATTCCGGTAAATGGTAAATTTAATGTTTGTTTTTCTTCTGGATTCATCATAATAAAATACCTCCATTTATTTAAAAGTTTAGATACAATTAGGCTTCAAAGACTTTTCATACATGGTTGCAATTAAGATAGCGATTGAAATGATGCCAAAAGCTAATGGGGTTAACATACCTAAGGCACCTGCTAAATGTTCATTGTGAAACAATTCCACAAATGAACTATATACCGCAGTAGAAATCGCAATACCAAAGGAATAACCTAACGAACTCGCCATTTTATAAATACCTGAGCCGATACCTACTTTATCGTCACTCACATGAACTAATAGTGTATCTAGTGACGGTGTTGCGTATAAACCAATACCAATACCTGCAATTAAAAATCCGATAAACACTACGATGATGTATGGTAAATTAGGTAAAAATGTAAAAGCCCCAAAACTCATACCAACGCTGGCAATAATAATTGAAATAAACATTGGTTTGTATGGTCCAATCTTTTGTAATAAGCGCTCACCTACACGAATCATTAATAACAAGGCTACAATATTACCTAATGTTAATAACCCTGTTTCAAATGCTGTAAAGCCTCTCCCAACTTGAATATAAGTATTCGCTACAACGATTGTACCTGCGATACCATTTTGTAAAAAATTAGTTAGTACCGCACCGGTAAATGGTTTGGACTGAAATAATTCAAAATCTATAAACTGATGTTTTCTCGTTCTTTCAAAAAAGATAAATGCAAACGTTAATACGATAGACGCTATAAACAAAGCAACTATAGGGAAGCTTAACCATCCTAAGTCTTGCCCTTGGGTAACAATAATATTAATCACTAATAGTGTTACAACGAAAATTGAAAAACCAATGATATCAAATTTCTCTTTATTCACTTTAGCTACTTTTGTTTCTTCAATATTTTTCAGTAAAAACATTGCAATAACTGCAATCACAATCGACAGTATAAATATCATTCGCCAGTCAAAGTAAGTTGCGATTAAACCACCAACAAATGTCGTTATACCACCACCACCCCAAGAACCAAAGGACCAATAACTCAAAGCCCGTTGACGTTCACTTTCTTGAAAGGTAGTTTTTATCAAGGCTAATGTGGCAGGCATAACAAGCGCTGCTGATAATCCTTGTAGTACTCTGGCAACAATGAGTAACACCGGTTCTGTTGCTACAATGACAAGCAATGAACCAACGATACTTATCACTAAGCCAACATACGTCATTTTCTTTCTCCCAAGCCTATCAGCAATACCGCCACCAACGACAATAAATAAGCCACAAAACAGCGAGGTTAAACTTGTGGAAATATTTAAGATACCTGATGACACTTTGAGATCTTTTTGCATTGTCGGTATGATATTAATCATTGATTGTGCAAACAGCCAAAACGTTAATATTGCTAAAACCATGCCTAAAATATACAAATCTATTTGTCTTTTAGCTTTCATGGCAATCCCCCTTTGATTTGAAGGTTCCTTCAAATTAATTGAAGTTTAGCACCATGATTATCATTCGGCAAACAGATTTCTGAATAGTCTGATATTTATAACTTTTATAATTCACTAACAAAACAGGATAACATCAAGGTTTAGTTACATTATTTTGCGATAATATGTCAGCAGTTATAAAATTTATTTATATGCTTATAAAAGTACTTAACTTACAACAGAAAAAAGCATTAAGTAGCTCAAGGTTACTTAATGCTTGGACTTATTCTACGTCAAAATAAGTTTTACAAAATGCGATAAAATGCTTGATATCCGTATTCATCGTTTCTTCTCTATAGAATAACCATGTGTTCCTCATAATATCCTCACCATTTTTAAATTTTAAATCTTTCATATAAAATTGGTCATCTTCTACAATGCAAGACTTAGGAACAATGGCATAGCCCATCCCTTTTTCAACAAATTTTTTACAGATTTCAATTTTATCAGTTTGGCAGATATTTCTTGGGTACGTATCGTAACGTTCATTCCACCAGTCGTTGCTTAATTTCGTAATAGAATTTTCTAATTCAATATAGGTATTAAAATTTTGATGTGATTTATAAACAATGCGGTATTCTTTTGGCAATTGCTTCAAATTGATTGGTTTATTACTAATTATGGTTAACGGATCTTGTTTCAACAACATTTTTTTGCCGTACCAATCGTAGTCTCCTGTTAAAATACCAACATCCAAATCATTGTTTTCCAACTGCTCTAAAATTTCTACACTCCAACCACTCGTCATAGCAATATAAATATCTGAATATGCTTCATAGTACTGTTTCATTAATTCTGGCATCGTATATATAGCAAAATTAGTATTCGCTCCTAATTTCATGTTCCCTTTGAGTCCTTCTCGCAGTTCGTTAATATGCGACTTTAAGTTTTGAATTTCAAATAGCACTTTGTTTGAAAATTGAACGAGATATTCACCCTCTGGCGTGAATTTAAATTGATTCCCTACTTTTTCTATAATTTTAATCCCAAAATCTTTCTCAATTTTCTTCAATCTATATGATAATAACGGTTGAGACATAAACAAACGTTTCGCAGCCTTAGTAAAACTTTGTTCCTGATTGAGCATCGCTAAAATTTTATAATCTTCTTCTTGCATCATAAATCCCCCTTATTTAAGCCACTCATATTCATTTTACACTAGAATATTTTATTGAAGAAGAATTTAAGAAAAAGTACCAACAGCAGGAGCAACGGATCTTTAATCTTTTTCATCTTAGGCGGTATGTGCTCAGTATTTGCATAAAATAAAACACTTCATTAAATTCATGTTATATGAATTCGACGAAGTGTTTTTTCTATTTATAATAAAATGCTAGCTAATATAGGAGCAACAACTACAACAATAACACCTACAATGACTAGTGAAATAGATGCCATGGATGCTTCAGTTTCACCAAATTCCTGTGCAGATGAAACACCTAATGAATGACCACTCGTGCCAAGTGCCAAACCACGTGCAATCGGGTTGGTTATATTAAATAGTTTAATTAATTTAGAGCCTAAAGCATATATAATAACACCATTTAAAATAACTGCTAGTGATGTTAATTCTTTGATACCACCGATATCTGCTGATACGGGTAATGCAATGGCAGTTGTTGCACCTTGAGGTAACATAGACGCTACAACACCATTAGAAAATTGGAATGCTTCTGCGATAAGAGAAATACAAACAAGTGCAGCAGTTGTACCGAAAGTGATACCACCTATGATTTGTTTCCAATATTTTTTTAAGACCTCACGACGTTTATATAAAGGTATAGCAAAACATATTGTTGCTGGTTCTAAGAAGAAATTGATGATATCTCCACCAATTTTATAATTTGCATAGTCAATACCTGTTAATTTTAAAAATACGATGCCGACCACCATAGTGAAAAATAATGGTGTGAATAAGAAAAAGCCTTTTGTTTTTTTAAATAAATAAGTTGCAATGATAAATGGTATTAGAGATAGAAGCATACCAAAATAAGGTGTGTTGATCGCTAAATGTTCAATCATAATTTATCCTCCACCAATTTTTTATGTTTTGATTTTTTCGGAATAAAGGATTTTGTAATAATCATCTGAGATAAAAATCCTGTACATAACAACAAGAGTAATGTTGAAATGATGATTAGCAATATAATTAGGATTGGGCTAGTGCTTAAAACTCCTAATGAATTAATGACTGAGACACCTGCGGGTACGAATAAGAAACCAATATTATTCGTTAAGGTTGTACCTACCTTTTCAACCTCACCAAGTTTAACAATACCAGTACATAAAGCAATAAATAATAGGACGAGTCCAATCACTGAAGCTGGCATTGGTACCGGCATAAAACTTTCGATAATATTTGAAATAAACATAATAATAGCTATAACAAGTGCTTGATGGAAAAAGTTATATGTTTTAGAACTTTTATTTTCTGTGTTCTGTTGTTTATTTTCTACTTCCATTTTAAATTGCCTCCCAAATTGATCTTGAGTCAATTATAAAATGAAAGCGATTACTATAGTGTGGTTTTAATGTGACTTACGACACGTAGGAGCTGAAATGCATTAATTGAAATGTGACTATCAAGATAAGCCCATCATCTGTTTAAAGGCCTTCATATACGAACGGCTAACTTGGAATTTTAATTGGTTTGTCATTGTAAGTTGATATGTGTAATTGAACCAATGCTCAATCGTTTGTATATGCGCTTTATTAATTAGTGTCGAGCGATGAATGCGCATGAATTTTTGCGTTACAATTTTCTTTTCGTAATGGCTCAAAGGTTCTGACGTTTCAAAATCTCCAAGTGTTGTATTTATGGTTGTAATACCGTTATTAACTGAAATTGCGATAATATCATTTAAATTAATAATATGAATGCGTTCATCTACCTCTATAGGTAATACTTTACTGGGCTTTGCATCTTCTTGACTATTTTCATTACTTGTTGAAGGTGTTAAATCAAGATTATTCTGTTGTTCACTCGTTTGTCCAATGGCAAGTTCGACTTTGTGAATTGCTTGGGCAATACGTTGTTGTTCAAATGGCTTAAGAATATAATCAATGGCATCTAATTCAAAAGCCTTAACAGCAAATGTATCATGTGCTGTCGCAAAGACGATAAATGGAGCATGTTTCATTTTCTTTATTTTGTTCGCAAGGTCAAGGCCACTTTCATCCATTAAATTAATATCAAGAAAAATAACATCATAATCATCGTAAAGTAATAATTCTAACGTCTCAGAAACATTTTCAGCTTCATCAATTTTTTCAAAATGACGAATTTGATTTAGCAAATAAGATAGTTCATTCCGTGCTAAGGGTTCATCATCTACAATAATGGATTTCAAAATTATTCCTCCTCTATATTATGGTACGGGATTGTGGAACTCACAGTTGTACCGTGTTGATTAGATAGAATGTGAAGACTTGCATCATGACCAAACAGCCCTTCTAACCTGTGATTTAAGTTTTCTAGCGCACTTCCAGTACCAGATTCTGAATAAACACTGGTTTTGCCAATTTTATTAAGTTTTTCAGTAGGAATACCGTAGCCATTGTCAGTTACAGAAATCACAAGGCCAGTTTGAAATTTGTGTGCTTTGACAATAATTTCATTATTATTTTTTCTGTTTTTAAAAGCATGTTTGATAGCATTTTCAACAAGTATTTGTATCGCAAAGGGTGGAACCAGTGCACCATAACAACTTTCATCAATATCAAAAGATACATTAAATCGGTCTGGGTATCGTGCTTGCTCTAAAGATAAATAAGATTCAACTTGTTGCAATTCATTTTCTAAAGAAATGGTGTTGTTGCGCGCGCCTTGTAAATTTGATCGGAAAAATTGACTAAGTTGTAAGAGTAACTCACGTGCTTTTTCACTATCAATGCGTACTAACGCTGAAATAGTATTAATTGCGTTAAAGAAAAAATGCGGATTCACTTGTGCTTGTAATGATTTAATTTCAGCATCACGTATTAGTGCGCTTTGCGCTTCTGCTTGACCTAATTCAAGTTGGCTTGAAAAGATTTCTGCAAGTCCTGTTGCTAACTGTTTATCAGAAACGTTCACATCATATTTGTTAGTAAAATATAATTTCAATGTACCCACAACATCATTTTTCACTCGTAAAGGTACAACAATAGCTGCTTCTAAAGGACACCCTGGGTGATTACAACCTATGTCTTCACTCGAATATGCTTCTTTTAAAGTACCAGATTGAATAGCACGTTTAGATAAATTAGTAATAATGGCTTTTTGTGCAACATGATGGTCACTTGCTACACCAACGTGGGTCAAAATATCTTTACGATTAGTAATAGCAACTGCAGATACACGCATTAAATCAAGGATAATCTCAGCAGCTTTTTTCGCTGATTGCTCATTCAAACCAGAACGGAAATTAGGTAATGTTTGATTAGCAAGTTGTAAGACATCGTGTGTTTGTATCGCTCGAGTTTTTTCTTCTTGTTTAATGGTAGATAAAATAATAGATAAGAATATGGCAGTACCGATAGAATTTATAGAGATCATTGGAATTGCTATGAGTTTAACTAATATCCAAGCATGATCAGTGTTATTGGAAAAAGTGAGAATACACAGCATTTGAATAATTTCTGTAGTGCCTCCAATTAAAGCACCTTTGACAATGGTAGGATAACGTTTAGCTCGCATGGCCTTATAACCAAAGTAACCAGAAACGATTGCTATGACAATAGAAGAAATCAAATAGATATATGCATCTGCACCACCAATGTAAACACGATATATACCTGAAATTAAAGCAACTGCTAAAGCTACAAACGGTCCACCGATAAGCCCAGATACACCTATAGTCAAGACTCGTGTATTGGCTAAAGAGGCCTCGGGATCAAGATGGTTATAAATTGTGCCATTAATAATTTCATCACCACGTATTTGTATACCTGTGAAGTTTGAAATCATGGAAAAGCAACCAAAAATAATAATTAATTGCCATTGTGAACGTCGCTTTTCACGCTCGTTCATCATTGTTTTAAAATGATTGATGTTCATTAAAATATAGGCAATCAAAATGATTAAACCTACACGTTCAAGTAGAAGTATAAATAAATTTAACATAACGTATCCTTATAATTTTTATTAGCTAGAGCTATATATCAATAACTAAAATATATTGTGTAAATTCATTCTTAGACATATAAAAGCACAAATCATATTTATCATAATATCAAGAATTACCACATATAATTGTATCGAACATTGACTTATCCGAAAAGAAATATATGATGATGCCAGTATCACAACTTTACCAAATTAGGGTTTCAACTATGGATATATATAATTGTCATTAGTAAAAAGTTAACTCACAACATCATTGTATAGTCCTTCTACCATATTTGTTATTTTTTCACATAAATCATTAAAAAAATAAAGACCATATAAAATAGTCTTTATTTTGCAATACAATATTATTTTTCATCGTCCATTGAATTATGCAATACATTTAGTACTAGGCCACTCACTGGTACGAATGTTTTACGTTTTGTAGATTCTGTAATCACTGAAGTTAAATCTTTATAAATTGCATCTAATGTTCCGTTATTTTTATATTCAATGACTATGCCATTCCATAAAATACTCATATTCTTGAGTTTCTGCTTCAAATTCCTTAGATCTTATTTCAAAATGGTGTTTGGTATAAAAACGCATAGCTCCTTGATTTTTCTCATATACATGTAGATTAAGTGCATTATAATCTTTTTTTAATCTTTCCAGAATTAACCTTCCTATACCTTTATTGCGGTAATTTTCTATAATAAAAATACCTGCAATGTATTGTTCATATAAGCCAGCAAATCCGACAATTTGGTTATCAGCATAGTACACATAAATTGTTGAATCTGGGAACATTGTTTTTACTTTAGTAAAGTTATCAACCCAATAGTCACGTTTTATAAAGTCATGCGCATCTAAATTGGAGTTCAACCATATATATGAAATCTTTTCTATTAACTCAGAATCCATATTTTCTAATTTTTTAATCATAACATCACCCCTAACACAATATAATTAAATTTCATCTATGATAGCAGACTTAATCCATTTATTAAATGCTAACTTTATAATAATTCCGAATTACTATGATTTATTTTGTATATCATGGTTTTTAATCCCTTAATATGACGCTGTTAATTTAAAAATGAGCTGATACTCATTATAAGTATCAGCTCAGGTAATGGGATATTCTACTACTTTAATATTGTTATACGAAGATCATGATTTTCTTTCTCTGAACATTAAAGTTAATGTTTTTACTTATTGTTATTGTTCTTCTCCAACTACTGTAAAACGTTCGTTTTTATGTTGTGCATTTTCAACTTCGTCTATAATTGCAATTGCAAAGTCAGCATAACTAATATAACTATTACCCTTTGAGTTAACTAATAGATTATCTTTACCTGCTTGATAACTACCTGTTCTGGCACCTTCTGCATTAAAGTCAGCAGATGGGCTCACGAATGTCCAAGTTATATCTTGTGCCGCTTCTAAATCTTGTAAATTTCTGCCTTGGCCTGTTGCTGTTGGTACAAATATTTCAGGAAATTCTGGTGTCTCAATCAATTTAGTTGTTTGTGCTTCATCTACATATAAGCTACCAGCGCCACCTACGATAATTGCTCTTGTATTTGTGCCTTGTAATGCTTCAATTAATGCACGACCTGCTGTTACATGTGCTTCTTCTTCACCAAGTGGTGCACCAAAAGCATTTACTACTACATCTAAATCTTTTAAGTCTTCTGAAGTAATATCATATATTTCTTTTTCTATGACGTTTACATTTTTATTTGATACTTTTGCAGCATTTCTAACAATTGCCGTTACATCATGACCTCTGCCAATCGCTTCTTCTAATACAAGACTACCTACTTTACCAGTTGCTCCAATAATTCCAATTTTCATAATAAATTCCTCCTAATTTTGTAATTATAAAATATTTAAAACAAATCCAAATTTGATTTAAATAATGATTCTCACTGTTTAGCTCACACTCTAACAAGAAGTGGCATCAAGACCACATTGCAAACCTTCAGTAATATTGTCTTGAACTAAGGTGGTTACTGTATTTTTCATAAAATTTATCGAATACATTTAGTTGTAATTGTAATGGTTACAGTTACATGTTGGTTATACGGATAAAATTATCCGTTATTCACTAGAATTTTATTAACAATATTGTCTAGTGTTACACTTTTTAATACCGCTTCCATTGCATCCTGAGCATTTTCTAAAATAACTTCCAACACAATTTGAATATTTGCACCAACCGTACAATTGATATTGGTATCTTCATGTATTTGGAATAAATGTCCTTGTTCAACAACTTCCACAGCTTTATAAACATCAAACAATGTAATCTCATCTAATGATTTTAATAACCTAACGCCCGAATTACCACGTGACGCTTCAATAAAACCAGCATCTTTAAGTTTCCCCATCAATCTTCGAATAACTACAGGATTCGTATTAACACTATCTGCGATTTGACTCGATGTTAAAGTATATTCTTTTTCTATCTTTAATAAAGCTAATATATGAACAGCTACAGTAAAACGACTGCTTATTTTCATTATTAACCACCTCATGTAACCATTATAGTTACAACTTTAGTTACAGTCAATAGAATTGTATTGAGTATTTTAAGTTACATATGATATGCTCCTCCCTATCAGTGATTTTACTAAACCTTTTATATTGCTTAAAAAAATAGGCAAGTTAGTATTTAAATAACTTTAACTCACCTACATATTCGTAAGGATATTCATTTGATTCAAAATTTGTATTATTTTAATTCTAAACTAATATTAAATGATAGCTTTCTATTTACAATGGATTTATCAGCGCCTTGTCTAGTTCCTCTATTTTTATGAGAGGCTTTATATTCCTGAGACGCTTGCCAATGTTTGTAAGCTGCTTCGTCTTGCCAAAACGTAATGATAACATGATGTTCATGTGTACTATGTGGCTTTAGAAATAATAAATTTTCAAACCCTTTAGTATTCCTTAAGTGCTTATCTCTATTTAAGAAAATACGTTCAAAGTCTTCTTCTAGACCAGGATTAACATATAGATGATTTAAAACTGCATAACCATATTGAGGCAAATCATTAATTTGTTCTAATATAGTATATTTATATGCGACATTAAATGTATTAATAGTTACCTCATTATTATTTACGTCTAAATAAATACGATGCATTTCATTGTTCAACAAATGAATCACTCCTTTTTAATGACTGACATGTCACAATTGCTTAAATTTATCCATAACATAAGCTCTACTATCTTTATGATTCACAATAGCCTCTGGATAATCTTTTCCAATTTCAATATGATAAAGTTCTTGTAACTTACTCTTATATTTAGTTGGATCATGAATATACTTACTAATCACATCATTAAATATTTCTAGTTGTGTTTTAATAAAATAACCTTGCGCATCGAAACGCTCACTTTGACGTATAGGATTAAACATTCTGAAATAAGGCACTGCGTCCGTCCCCGTTGATGCTGACCATTGCCAACCATGTACATTAGATGCATTATCATAATCTATCAAATACTGTCTAAAGTAGTCCTCACCCCAAGTCCAATCAATAAATAAATTTTTCGTTAAAAATTGAGATACGACCATTCTCAAACGATTATGCATATATCCTGTACGATTTAGTTTCTTCATTGCGGCATCAACGATTGGAAAGCCAGTTTGGCCTTTTCTCCATACTTCAAAATGCGCTTTATTATAAGACCATTCCATACTTCGATACTTTTCAGAAAAGGATTTAGTTGCAGTTTCTGGATATTGTGTCATTAATACATAATAAAATTCACGGAATATAACTTCTCTTATAAAAGCTTCATAATTTGTTTCATCACTATCGTAACCTTCAAGTAAATCATTTATAATTTCACGAATATCGAGTAGACCATATGCTAAATATTTACCTAAACCACTCACAAAATCCTGCGATACATCGTCAATCAATTTATCATAATGAGCTATGTTACCATTTAAAAATTCACCCCATGCTTTGCGCGCTAACTGTTCTAAATCTTTATTATTTTTAAAATTTAAGTCAATTTGATTCGAACCCTTTTCAGTAATTTGGCTCAAATGCTTAAATTGATAATTTTTTTTAGGTGTATTTACTAAATCTTTACGATTTGCTTTATAAAAACTAGTAAATACTTTATAAGGCTGTTGCTGTTTATTAAAAGTCTTTGTTGGCTCAAAATAATGATTCACGCGCTGTCCAATTACTGTAACTTGGTGATTTTCAAAAGCCTTTTTTACATGAGGATAGTCATATATTTCTTTGTGATAACTCATAATATCTTTTGCTACTAATACGTGAGATAACGCCAATGTTTCGGCTAATTCACCTAGCTTTTCATATGTGACAATATGAGGTTGTATATCATGCTTATCTAAAGCATTTACAAATCCTTTTACAACTTTATGGTAATAGTCACGTTTTACTTCTGATGCGTCAGTTAAATCTTCTAAAGGTAAGATAAAATACAATTTATTTATCTCATTTTGATGCTTCACTATATATTGAAAAAGTGGATTATCTTTCGTTCTAAAAACTCTGTTAAGTATGACTCCTAAATGCATTTTATTGCCTCCCAGCTTGTTTCATACAAATTCACTTTATAATTGTCCTTTAACTTAAGATTGTGTTTTCAATCATATACCCGTTTTAACTTTTGTATAATTCACTAAAAAATAAAATAAATTTTAATACCTTACATATTATAGGCAACTTCAGGGTATATTATTATCAGAGGTGATTAAATTATGAATAACGAACAATTACAAAATGAAATTGAAAATATATTAAATACATCAAAAATAGGTGTCCTATCTACTGCACATAACAATACACCTAATAGTAGATACATGGTATTTTATAATGATGGACACACACTTTATACTAAGACAAGCATTGAGTCTAAAAAAATTGCTGAATTTAAAGATAATCCCAAAGCTCATGTACTTATAGGTTACGATGAAACGAATAATCGTAGTTTTCTAGAAATTGATGCGAATGTTGAAATACTGAAAGATCAAGAGACTATTGATTGGATTTGGAACAAACAAGATAAGTCCTTTTTTGACTCTAAGGATGATCCAAACTTGTGTGTAATTAAAGTAATACCAAAATCCATAAAAATTATGAACGATAAAAAATTAGACACACCACAAACCATTACGTTCGATTAGTTAAAAAGGCGAGCCTGGGACATAAATAGATGTCTCAGGCTCGTTTTCAATTTGGCAGTAGGTGACTGAATTGAAAATGCGATTATATCAAGCTTTTTTCAATCCTAGTCACCCTTGCCGGGGTGGGACTACGAAATCTATATTAGAAAATTTGATTTCTGTCCCACTCCCGTTTTTTATATACCATTATTAATATCTTCTAACATAGCATCAACTGTAATTTTA